>BNJV01001459.1_pt1 | contig 149045 bp, 162 predicted proteins | sample 8540591 | NCBI WGS metagenome assembly BNJV01 (sample SAMD00202457, study PRJDB9452) | human saliva metagenome | host: Homo sapiens
TATAACCTCACAACCTTATCAAACTTCAAATACTCTTCTCGCCCAGTCGGGGTAATTGTTTTGTTTTATCTTTAAGGCTGAAGATGAGCATTTCGTTTATAACCTCATTTTCAGGATTCAAGCTGGGATGGCCATCAAATGATGATTTCCAGGGTTGTTAAACAACGCCCTTGCTATAGATAATCTTTTTTTTCTCCTCCCATTTCGTCAGGATTCTTAGTTCATCATCCTTATGTGTAATCGCATAAATTTCATTAAATTTACCTTTCAATTATATCCCTAAATCTCTCCTTATCGCCCTCTGAATTACTATACATTAAACATGTAACATTATCACATAATGATGACTTAAATATAAAGCTATCCTGAGGGACTAAGTAGACTACTGTATAGCTCATCTCTTTTAATGTCCCTTAACTCCTCATCATACTTAATTTTTACTATCATCCCTTAAAAGACTCTAAGCAAGAGATTGATTGTAAAGTAGACTTTCCTGAACCATCAAGGCAAACTATTTCACTTTCAATATTTAATGAAATTATCAAATATCTTTTATTTGGAATATATAAAGCTAAGATTTTCTATATATCTATCGAAGCCTTATCTCGCTCATTTTTTTCTTATAGCTAAACTTTCATTATCAGCAATTTCATTGTTCTTACCTAAATAAGGTCTGAATTTATCTAAAAATACCTTTGTTGATTCTTATTTCACACCATTTTCAATTGCATTTGAAAGCATCTGAAAAATTACAAAGCCTGATGTTGTTGCTATTATCAGTCCTGGTTCAATTATATTTTTGTTAGAAGTTGGCATATTCCGATAAGCAATAGCTGATTACTTCCTATGCTATATGTATCGTCAACCATCATATTAGTAACTACACCATAATTTTATATGAATTAGAACGTCTGTTATTGCCTTTCTCAAAAACACTGCTGGCATAAGACTCAGAATTATTTGACCTTTAATAACATCTAAGCCCTTTACTACTTTCCCAATTCGCTTTAAATAGTTTCATTTGCAGCAGTCCTCTCTTTATTTATGCTGATTGTTTTACTCCTGTCATCATCTTAGTTTTACCAATATAGGAATAATTGTCAGGAATTACTGTAGCCATCAGCATAAAATAAATGTAATTTTAATAGTGTAATAGCAGCGACTTACCATGAAGTAGAATATGACAATATACCAAACACTCCCCAAAAGATACCCAGTCCTAGTAAAATCCCTTGATATCATTATTCATCGTTTTACAGAATAGTCAGTGAGTTTCTTTTCTTTAACCCTTGAAGAGGTAACTAAACAAGCTCTAATTATACTCAAGTAAAACACTATCCTGTATCATATAAACTTCTGTAGAATTTCATTTTCATATAGCTGCAGCCCCATTGACAGACAAGATAGTGTAGTAAGCAGTATCTCTTAACTATGCCATCTGTTTTTAGTTTTAATGCTATCCATAATATTATTATTTATGCTAAGAAGAGCTCTGCATTATAAATATATCCCCAATATAGAGAAACAAACATATAGCTAACTTAAATTATTCTCTTTACTAATCAATTTCATTGAACTCCCCTTTTCACTTCACACTATTGCGATATCACATAATATATCTGATAAACATATCTTATATTATATCATATTAGACCTGAAGAGCATCCATCAGATATTTGCTCAATGCTTTCTATCCGTAAAATGTCTTTATCTAATTAACTTGTTATTTTGTGAGTCCTTCCATCTCTTCTATAACTCTGTCAAATACCTGCAGCAGACTGATGCCACTGGCTCTTTGGCCGCTTATGTCAACCTCCTGCGATCCTAAGGAGGCTTACAGGGTCTCTCGGTACAGCCACTGCTTTGTAAGAACTTGAGTCATAGTCATCATAGTGCATGGACTTTCTTAAGTACATTTATTTAGCAATGGTCACTGCAGCTGAGAAGCCTGTTGTATACTGATATAGCTATAGGAAATTGTAGTAGAATGGAGGTATCCTCATCCACTCATGTCCCATGAGGTCGGTCAAGCTAATCATAGCCGCCGTAATACTTCCATTCAAATTCAGGTAGCTCTGTCAGGACTTATGTAAGAGGCTCACCACTTCTGTACGGCCATTTCTATTTGAAGCTTCTCTCTCAAACTCAGCAAGCAAACATGGTCTGTCTGAACACAGTACTGAAGCCGTCCCAGCCATATAATGAGTTAAGCAAGATATGTCCTCTCCTTGTCGTCCTTGCATTCTTAAGCATGTACTCATAAGAAGGACTTCGTTTGTAGGTGAGATGCCAACCTCAGCTACAAAAGATCTTTGTACCTTGAATCATGGTAATTCTGAGCCTCGTTTGAGAAATAGGAATGGCATAGCGTGTCCCATCTCGAGGAGCCAAGTTGTGAATACATCGTCAAGGGTCCGTTAGAAGTTAAGAAGAACAAAAGGATGTACTGTAAACACTCTGACGAATAAGCCCTCCATTACGCTGCGTCTTCATTCTCCTACTACATCTATCCAACGCTCTGCAAAGGCCTTTCTTTATGAGGTTTATATAGTTGCGCCAAGAGGCTCTACTGCCTTTAATGACTAACTCCTTAGCCTCCTCAATAGTGTACTTTGCATCATAGTCCTTAACTATAGGCACATAGACATCGTACATAAGGAAGCTTCCATCAAGTTCTAAGAGCCTTTTCTGCTTCCTTACATATCTATGCATCTTGTCAAGGTTGTCATTAACTGCCTCTACAAGGTTCTTAGCTCAGGAGAAACATTATTGCCATCAACAGCCGCTTCCAAGGTAGAGGAATATTTCCTAGCCCTTGCATAGAATATAAGCTGTTTGACCTGTCCTGCATATAAAGTGTTGCCCAGGTATTCTTTAAAACTTCCAAAAGTCCTATAGTACTTCTCAAATACTTCTTTACGAAACCCTTCTGTCTTGTTTCTCTGAGGAACAAATCTTCCGTTTGTAATCTGTATCTTCTCCTTTTCATTAGTTATCCCAGGGAATTTGAGGTCTCCTTGTATTGCCATGGGGTTGCAAAGCCCTCATAAGGAAGATCTGCAAGTTCATTGGCCCGCAAGGAGTTTTTCAAGTTCAGGGCTTAGCGAATGTTCCTTACCTCTTCTAATCCTCAGTTATGTGTTATCTTATATTTGTCAAGTTCAGGCTTCTCACCATAGAACTTCTCCAATGCAGCATCATCCACCGTAATGATTTCAGGCTCTAAAAGGCAAGCTTTCAGATATTTCCACACCGGCTGACATAGACTTTGAACAAAGAGTCTGTGCAGAGGTTGAAGTTGTACCATCCGGACTAAATGCATAGCCATAACCTATGTAATCAAGCTGTCTTTTCTATAAATTTCAAGAACCTTATATAAGGTTTCTGCAGATTCAGCCCTTCCCCGTAGTTAACCCAAGCGTTCATCAGCTAAAGACTTCGCCCCTAACAATGCTTTCTTTCCCATTCACTTTGTAGAAGCAGATATTCTATCTTCCATGTGAGTTCTTACATCTACCTCACTCTCTTTTGGCAATTTATTTTCCATTGATAAAACCCCTTGTAACAAATATTAACATTAATCCCCCAATTTTTAAGTTCTGTAGCACTTTTAGCAAGCTTCTCATCAGCATCCCCTAGGGCTACTTCCTTTAATACCTGCATAGAACTTAATCTAGGCTCTGTTCCTGATGGTCTTACGCAGAACCAGGACTCATCTGTCACATCAAAGTAGAGTACATTTGACTCTAGGGAAGTCCTGTAGTGGTGGTCTCTCCCAGCCAAACTTTACTATATCGTTCTCATAATCTCTTGTTTTAACTACCTTGCATCCTGTGTAAGCCCAGTTGGAGGGTTCTTACGGAGATTGTCTAAGATTTCATTGATACGCTTAGCTCCGTCTTCCTGCAAGAGCTTATGGTATAGATACCCTCTTTGAAATATCCATATTTCTATACATATTTACCATCTGATCCCAAAGAGTGAGTCCTTATCCATAGTGGCAAGTGCCTCACAAAGAGCCATAAACCGCCATAATGCCGTCTTTATCTCTTTATGTGTTCCCTTTGTATGAGACAGCTATAGCTTTCTCGAAACCAAATTCATAGGTTCCTCTTCCTTTTCTTCAAAGCCCTTAATCTGCTGACCATGAACTTAAACCGTTAATACCTCAATCAGATGAATCTTGTAGTATTCAGCTATCTTAAATGCAAGATTAGTAGACACTATTGTTGTAATATGGTACTGTCGTCTCTACAGTCCTCTTCTTCTTTATCGAAAGCTCATACTCTGCAAGAAGCTGATATCTGACATATTACCTGTAAACTGTATATACCTGCCCTTTATCCTTTGTATATACACCAAGACGGTCATGTCAGGATCATTGGTACACTATATCAGCATCCTCCTTTGCAGTTTAAGAGCAAGAGCAACAGCTTCATCCTCAGGATTTGATAGTCTAAGGTGGTGAAGTTCCATCAGGCTCTTCCTGCCTTTAACTAGATATAAACCTGCTTAAAGCTAAGCTCCTAAGCATCCTCAGCAGGCACATTTCTGTTCCATGGAAAGAGTGTATACGATTTTAAGATTCTCTGGCCTGTTTTTAATCACTTCAGGGCTGGTAGAATGAGCTCTTAAGTTCAGCCACATACTTGTCATCAATATCAGCACCAATCATATGGAAAAGACCAGCCTTTACGGGCCCTCTTTATCCATATCTTTATATCAGAAAATCCGTTGACTTAACAAGGTCAATTATATCCTTATTCACAGGAGGGCGTTATCTGCGCATCCATTAATCCAATAATATACCTTAATATCCATTATATTCCGTGGGTTATGACTGGCAGTTACATTATTCCTGCGGTACACTTAAGCCTCTAACTGCGTAAGAAAGCTCAGGTGTTGACGGAGCGCATCAAAAGATATGACTTAATGCCATTTGCATTAAGAGTAAGTGCTGCTGCTTCTGCAAATTTAAGGAAAATGTCTGGAATCATAAGAGGAAATAGCTACCCTCGCTTTAACACTTTGCTTTATGATGTACTTTGCAAGTCCCTGTGTTGCTCTTCTTACAGTATAAAGATCTATGCGGTTGGTACTGCGCCTATCATACCTCTTAGTCCACTTGTACCAAATTCGAGATCCTTATAACTTCTCCTGATTTTCGCATTGCCGGCTATATTTTAAGTTCAGCCCAGTAGCCTCATCAACACCGGGCTTGCTCAAATCCACTCTTCATAAAGTTTCTTGTCGTCCATACCTTCCTCCTATTCTGCACTCCACACTGCGCATTATATCCATAACCTCAACCCTGTATCAAACTTGATTTTGATAATACCTGAGGGTGGGTAGATCTCAATTTCTACTCCATTTTCATCCCACATATGAAGCATTTGTGGCACATTAGTCCTTGCCATCTGCCTTCATAATCTTGAATCTGTCCCCCAACACTGAATTTGTTCTTCTGTTCAACACAGCACTTCCTGTCCCTCATGTTTACCTCAGTTTCACGTAACGTATAATACTTACATCCTGTCACATAGGTGTTACATTACATATCTGTGAGTCACTGTCAGGTTTATTAAAGAAAAATCCTGTAGTAAAATTACGGTAGGTGCATTTTTAATCTCTTGTGCATACTAGCCTTTGTTTGCTCCCTATATAGGGCTGCTGGACTCAAACTAGTCATCACAGCCTTCTATGTTCTGGCTACTGTAGCTACATACAGAGCAGTCTTCATATGTCCTTCATCTTTAAAGCTGTCACTCAGCCTTAATAAGCCCAGGCACATAGTCTATCACAGAGGTCTAGGAGTTAAATATATAGGTTCCTCTTCATTCCCTCTAGGCATATATTCAAGTTCCGTCCGTTCTCCTCCACAACATGGTACTTCCACCTGCAAGGTGGGTTAGGCTCCTGATTGGCATCTTCCCGTCATAGTTTGAGAGGAGACACCTTCCGAGTGTTACACACATAGCTCCGTGTACAAAGGTCTCTATTTTGTCCTCCTGCATGTGATTTCTATCTCTGCAATTTCTGCAAGGAGCAACTCTCTTTGCAGACACTACTCTGGTGGCTCCAAGCCCATGTACCAGAAATTAAAATCCGCATAATTAACATTGTTCGCCTGTGTACTTATAAGGAAGCATCATCTCAGGTGCTATCTCTTTAGCAAGTTACATGCCCGACTGAGATGCGATTGCGTCAGGCTTAATCTCATGTTTTTAAATACTCTCTGACACCTCCAAATCTTTACTGAGGGCTGTGATATTGGCTGTAACAAAGACTTTCTTTCCTTTTTTCGTGAGCATATCTACTATTTCATCATATCCTCCTTAGAGAAATTCTTAGCCTAGCTCTTAGTCCATACATCTCGCCGCCGCCAATGTATACAGCATCAGCACTATATTTTATTGGTGTTTAAGCACTTCAAGACAGCTTGCAGGGATTAATAGTCTGCTTTTTTATAACTAAATTTCCTTCCATCTAATCTTCCATTCTAATTAACTTTTTAATAGATATCATGATGTTATATCTCCTGTTTCAAGCAAAATATGGTCTCTAGCTCTTTTGTCTGTAGCGAGGACATTTACATACTCTACTTTCTCCTTGGTGAATAGTCTTCCTCCTAACTACAGTATATCTTGAATCAAGAAGCCTTCCTCTTGAAGCATATTATCTGGTAACGCATTCCTCCGTAGAAAGGAGCTTTTTAATATTCCCAAAAAGTTATTATACTGTCCTTTATGGCATCCATAATATAAAATCGTACTCTGTTGCCATTTGCTACAAGTTCGGATAGGCATGTATATATCTCTTTTATAAGGGTTATCTGACCTCTTATCATACTTTAAAAGTTCTCCACAGCCTTTACTGCCCTTCCATTCTCTCAATGGTGGTTATTTTAGCTTTACTAATATACTCAAGCATAAGAAAAGCTGAAAGCCTGTAGTGTAGTACTTACTAAAGTATATTATGTTTTTTAGCTCCAGCATAAACCTAATAAGCCTCCTCCTCTTATAATGGAATCCTCTTTAATATTCTCTATCTCTAAGTCTACAAGATGTTTGGGTAGCAATCAGGCAGACTTCTCAAAAGCTCTCAAATCTCCTATGCTCCACCATTATTTATTTTTTCCGTAGTCTTATCTTGGTTTTTTTTGGTACTTTTACGTCTCGTGTCTGTGGACTCTTCCAACCTTACCCGGAGTAGTTATAACCTTAAAAGGTCATAATCCATACTGCCAAGTGTATAGGTTCAAAGATATTCTGCTTGGTTAGCTTTGCCTCAAATAAACAAAATGAATACTTGTTGGTTATAATCTTCTTTGCATCCAAACCTTGCTATCCATGGTTGATTCGCCCTTGTTTATACCAAGTTCAGTAGTATGGGCAAATCTGAATCTTGGTAAATAGATACAGAGCCAAACACCTGATAAGCAAATTATATGCACAATGACTCTATTTTTAACTACCGATAGATTATTACCAGGTAAAATACATATTCAGTGAAAGATATGAATAACTGCGCCAAATATATTTAGCACAATTTTCTGGTTCTTCTACTGCATGTAGGTCACCCATAATATTAATACTTCATATCAGCAATGATAGTAATAATCATAGGTGAACGCTAGTCTGTTTCATAAAGTCACTCTCTAAAGTATCCCTGATTTCATTTCTGATTTTATTTCTTTCTAGTTATCCCCTTATCCTGACAATTTAATCAAGGCATCATTTACAGTATGCAGGGCTTCTTTAAGAATTGTATCTGATTCTTTTACAGATATAAAGCCCTTGGTCACGATTTCAGACATCAAGAGTTGCCGCCTCCATAGCAAATGTAACTATTACAAGTCCATCCTCGAGTTTCTGTCTGTCCCTCATTACTGAGCTACATCGCCCATGCCCAGTCCGTCAACCATTATTCCCTTTACATTCCTACCTGGTCTATGACCTTCCCGCTATCTTCCTAAGCTCAAGAACACGCCCTTTAGAATGAAGATATTATCCTTGTATACCCTCTCTTCAGCAGTTCAGTTATGGCGGACAAGATGCCCTGTACCTATTTTTTGGATAGGAATAGCAAACTAGGCTTAATAAGGGAATACAGTTTGATTTCTTCCCGATAGTGTCCTTGATATTGCAAAGTATCCTGGAAAATAACTCTTAGCACCCTTAAAGTCGCTCATTTTATAACCCTTGATACAGACTTTTCATTACCAGGGATGGGAGTTGAGCTAAACTACTATGCGTCTCCCGGCTTGAGTGCTTACTTTCTTGTGTGTATAGATGCAGCCATCCTGGAAAGCGCAGCCGCTTGGCCTCTCCCTGACTGCACTGTAGTGCTAAGCACAATCTGTTCATCAGGATAGTCCTTCATCGTCACATTTATAAAGCGTATTATCCTTTCCTTGAGGTTGATGTAACCCTGCTCTCTCACCAATGGAAATAATATTGACCTATGCTTTCTTCCCAGTCTACAACTACTTTTCTGTTAAAAATTCTCTGCTGGACGTCATCTGTTGAGCCCTGTCCAACATTAGAAGCAAAGGTTGCAACAAATTATTCTAAGGCTCCGCTTCTTCTCCGATACTGCTGCACTGTTTCTTTCCCACAGACCTCTGCAGACACGTAAACAAATCCTGCCTTTAACACGTGCTGTGGACTCACATAAGTGCAGCACTCCCCTTACTGGCCTATCTCCACCAAACCTCCTGCAAATCACGATAGGGTCTCCGAACACGGAGTAGCATCTACCTCAGAGTCTCGCACGTAACAGCAATAATTCCAGCTGAATACTATATGGCGTTGCGCTTCCCGCGTCACTGATGCTGTAGTTTGAGTCCTTATAAATTCAGTCCCAAAACAGCCCAGATTGATGGACTGTCCGTATTTAACTATCTTACGCTTGAGCAGTCTTAAGCATATCGCTTAACTTAATCTCAGTGTGCAACTGTAAGCCTTGTTTGGCTACACAGGCACATTGTTATATCCTTTAAGATATAAGGAAGAGCTTCTACCTGGTCTATCGCGACCATGCACGTAATAACAAAGCCTTTTACTTTGTCAATATTCTTAAATCAGCGCCCCAGATGGGATGACACAGCTCAATTTCCAAGCATAGTCGTCCCCAGGAGATGACACATACCGCAAATCAACAAACTAATAATGTGCTGTCTCTCGTGTTCAAAAAGCGGTTATATTCTAGCCCTATATGTTCAAGGCCTCCCAGAGGTATAATCTTAAGACCATTATCTATAGACTTCTTTGCCTTCTTTTATTAGCCCTTTCTTGGCTTAATCTCTCTTTGGGTTTTCCTTTGTGCCTCCTTGGATAGCAGCGGGAAGTTTTTCAATCTTAAAATTTCCTCTCTCAGTAAGTTTCAACCCTTCTTTTTCTGCTTTCAGTTTGCCCGCAGACTTAACAACTGTATTTCTTTGCCTTGCACTGCATTTCCATCGGCCCTCTAGTTTCTGTGTCTGCTTGTAGCTTTTCCTATGCTTTCTCACAAGCTTTCCAAATTTTGTCATTATTAGTCCGACATTTGTCCTCCCTAACTTAGGAGTAGATCAGTCCGTACCTGCTTCCCTGACAATCCTTACATAGCGCGTTACAGTTTAACCTCGCGCGGTTAACAACCTTAAATCCCGTCATTTACTTTAATCTCATTTCCTTCCAAAAGCACTCCATAAGTCCTTTTCAAAATGAAAATACACGATTACAGTTCAGGCGATCAAGTGGTGATGCCTATGTCCGCTTGGTGACGCTTTCCTATCGCCGCTATCATTGGGTAAATCCGTCACTGAAGACTGAGCTTTGTCCTATAAGTCCCATATCTGATAACAGCTGTGCTGCTTTGATAAACTGTTGCCAAGCTTTCAATATCAGGATGGTCGTTTCCTTACTAAATCAAGAAATCTCTTCTGCAGTAAGGTGTTCTTCCGCTCTTTGCTGCACCACCTTCAGAGGACAGCCAATCGCTGCCCTGTAACTCTATCTGTTTGACTTAGTCACGCCTAAATTTCCTCATTCCCTTTTTCGTTTGCATGGCTCTACCTATCCTCTAGGTTCTGATATACTTGGTTTACAATTATTCTTCTGGTCTATTCTCAAAATCCACATCATCCATCATTTCTTCAAATACTTTCTAGATACTGTGGGCATCTCTTTTCATCCTCAACAATCTTGCGGCTAAAACGTCTTCTCCGTCCTCCTAGATACCTCTTCTTCGCCATGGATGGTAAATCACATCAACTGCGCAACATCATCATCTTCCAAATCTTTCAATCTCAGCATCTGATACAAGAAGATAGTTCACCCTCGCAAGATCTAGTCTGGCGAGTACGGTCAACTCCTCGTTGTCACCATCTTCACTCAGCAAAATCACTAGTTCTTAAATTCACTTCATTCTCTGACATAGTTTCTCCTCCATTTCTTAGTTTTAATATTTCTGAATTCTTATAATCTTCCAACATAAAAGCCGCAGCTGACTCCCATCAAACTGTCACGCTCTTCACGCTTAAAGCCCTGCTGCTATCTCATCACTTCAGTGGGCACTTACTGCGTCGTGAGCGCCTCCCATCCCAGTATAACTTCTCATTCCGGTTCTTTTAGCAAGTTTTCAGCAAATTCTTCTGAAAGCTCACATCTTTTGCTAACGAGGCCATCCATATTTTTCAGATAACCTAGGACTATCTTGCTACACTCATACTCCGTAGTGCAAGTTCTGTAATCCCGGCAAGATTCCGTCTTGAGCTATTTTCTTCTTTTTCTTCCTAATGACTTCAAGTCCCTGTGCGGTAAGTCCAAGTCCATCGTCATTGAGCAGCCACACCACAGGTCTGAACCCAAATCAAGACCCATTATTTCTCATTATCTCGCTCTACTAAACATAGACTTCTTTTACCTGTTTGGGTAAAAGAATCTATATAACTCTCCATAAGCTCTTCATACAAGTTCATCTCTTTCAACCTTCATTATCATACTTGCGTTGTTATGATTGGTAATGTAGGTAGGTCTCCAGACACAATATACCCAACGAGCTGATTGATGGGATTATATCCCTTTTCATTGAGAGCTTCATAAACTTTCCTTAGCACATCCCCACTTTCATCTCAGGAGCTAATGTCACTTCTTTAAAAATATTGTGTATTATTTAAACTAGCACTGGTTTCTCTTCCTTCCAAATATATTATATGTAGGGTGTCAAAAGATAATAAATTCTCTCTGCAAGCAGAGCCCCAATCGAATTTTTATACTTTTTGACGCTTGTATCATAAAATTCAAATTAGACTTCATTTAATTTTAATATAAAAAGATATATTTTCAAGTGTCGTTTTCATCAACAACGCAAAAAGCACACATATCACAAAGTTATTTGTTTATATGTGCTTTTATATATTATTGAGTTTATAAGTAAACTATTACTTAAGCTGTCTATCTGTACTTTCCATAACCTTAGCGGCCTCAACCCCTTCATCATACAAGTGACAGGCAACAAAAGTGATTCTTATCAACTTCTTTAAGCTCTGGCCTGCAGGTTTTACATTTATCGCCACAATATCGTCATCTGTGTACTAAATTTACAACCTTCAGGTGCATAAGATGGAGAAGGGATTTTCTCCTTCCAGTTTTACCCTATCCTTCGACGACACTGCAGGATTAGAGGAATTGGTATAGCTGATATAAGTGCTCTTGTGTACGGATGTAAACGGTCTGTCATAAAAGCTTATCTTTAGGTGAAATCTCAACCATACTTCCAAGGTACATAACACCAATTCTATCTGATATGTGTTTAACCATTGAAAGGTCATGTGAAATGAACAGGTATGTAAGGGCTTTGCTCTTTTGAAGCTCAATCAATAAATTTACAACCTGAGCCTGTATAGACACATCAAGTGCCGAAATAGGCTCATCACAAACAATGAAAGAAGAGTTCAACTCCAAGTGCTCTGGCTATACCTATTCTCTGTCTCTGACCACCTGAAAGTTCATGTGGAAATCTCGCACCATGCTCAGCATTAAGACCTACCGTTTTAAGAAGTTCACTAACCCTTTCCTGTATCTCTCCTTCGGAGAGTTCACTAAAATGAACCCTTATTCCTTCTGCTATAATTTCACCAATTGTCATTTTAGGATCAAGCGAAGAATAAGGGATCTTGAAATATCATCTGAGCTTTTTCTTAAATGATTTAATATCTTTTTATCTATTTTTAGATATATCTTCCCCTCAAATATCACCTTGCCACCCGTGGCCTTATATAAATTTATTATCGTACGGCGCAAGTCTGTTTTTCCACACCCGGATTCTCCTACTAATCCAAAAGTTTCACCTCTGTATATCTTAAAACTTACATCTTTCAACTGCCTTTTAATACTTTTGTTTTTCCCAATTTTGAAGAATTCGTCCAGATTTTTGTAACTCGACTAAAACTTCTCTCTTCATTACTCATCCACTACTTCCCTCCTAATATGGTCTTTCTACTTTAGGTGCCTTTGGATGTGCAAGCCAACACTCATTTGTGTTTATCTGAATACTCACTGCATGGTGGCTTTTGCCTCCGTACATATCTGCATAGCATAATCACATCGTGCCGCAAATGGGCAGCCTTTAATTTCCATCAACAGGTCAGGTGGTGTCCCTCCCAGAGAATATAACTCTTCTTTATTACCTGTATCAAGTCTTGGTACACTCATCAAAAAGAGCCCAAGTATATGGATGATGAGCATCATTAAATATCTCTTCAACCGTTCCTGTTTCCATAATTTCACCGGCATACATAACCTGAATTCTGTCCGCAAAATCAGCGACTACGCCCTAAATCTATGGGTAACTAATACAACTGCGGTATTTCTTTTATCCCTCAATTCTCTTAATAAATCAAGAATCTGAGCCTGAATAGTTACGATCAAGTGCAGTTGTTGGTTCATCCGCCAGTATTACCTTTGGATTACAAGCAAGTGCAATAGCTATCATAACTCTTTGCCTCATGCCTGATAGTTCATGAGGATACTTGATTTACTCTTTCTTCTGCATTGGGAATATTAACTGTTTTTGTAAAAGTCTTATTGCTTCCTGCTTAGCTTCTTCCTTACTCATTTTTGTATGTAGAAGTATTGATTCCATTATCTGTTTTGCCAATTTTTCATAGTTGGATTTTAACGAAGTCATCGGGATCCTGGAATATCATTGCTACATCAGAGCCTTTATACTGTTTTCATCCTTTCTCTGTTCATTGTTAGGACTTCTTCACCACAATAAATTAATTGAAGAGTCTTTCTTAACAACTGCAGTAGCAGGCAAATATCTGTAATATAGCCTTTGAAGTGTAACAGTTTTTCCACAGCCAGACTCTCCAACAAGTGCCAATGATTCCCCTTCATATACTTCAAAAGCTTACTCCTCTTACGGCTTTAACTTCTCCAGCATAAGTATTAAATGATATATTGAGGTTATTAACATCTAGAAACTTTTTCTTTATTCATATTTTCCATCATCCCTCCTACTGCCTAAGATTTGGATCAAGAGCATCCTCAGACCATCACCTAATAATGTAAATGCCAGCATTGTAAGGCCTATCAAGAGTGCAGGAAAAATCAGCTGATACGGATAAATTGAAATACCTGTTGTGCTGAAGCTGCCATGGCACCCCAAGATGTATTTGGTGCCTGGACTCCAAGTCCGAGATAACTTAAAAAGAATGCTTCTCCAAAATATATGTCCCGGCATATCAAAAAGAGATTGATACGAGTATTACATTAATCGTATTAGGTATCAAATGCCTTACAACAATATCTCTTCTGCTTACACCCCAGTACATCTGCAGCCATTATAAAATCTTTTCTTTTTAGCGACAGTATTCGCCCTCTTACAAGTCTTGCTAACCCACACCAACTGTAATTGTCAGCCATGTGCATAGAGAGTTCCAAGCCCGTTTTGACTTTAATACAAGTCTAAGAACGATTACGAGAAGAAGGTATGGTATTGATGATAAGATTTCCACAATTCTCATCATAACTACATCAACTTTACCACCTGCATAAGCAGAAACTGCCCCATAAATACTTCCAATCACAGTACTTATAAGTGCTCCTACTATACCAATAAAAATCGAGATTCTTCCACCCTTCCAAAGTCTTGTGAATAAATCTCTTCCTATCTCATCTGTTCCAAACCAAAATTTTGAGCTAGGAAACTGATTAGGCTCTCCAACTGCTTTCCTTTGAACGAGTACCCACTAATTATAGGTCCAATAATAACCATAACAGTAAGTAATATTAAAAATCACTAAAAGGCAACCATTGCGTGTCTTATTTGCCCTGAAACCTTCTCCAAGCATCGGACCAATAAGTAACCACAGTCTAGCTATGAATTCTGAAGATTTATCATCCGAACTAATAAGCTTGAATTTACTACTGTCAATTTCTTCATATCGTACTTTGATCTCTACTATCCATAAGTTCTCCCTAGTCCTCCAGTTTTAATCCTAGGATCTGCAACCCCTGTAAAGAATGTCAACCATCAATTGTGATACTAGGAAAAGGACTGCATAAAAGATTGTTGTTCCTATTATCATTGGATAATCTCTTGCAGTAATTGAATCTACAAAGTACTTACCTAATCCCGGTATACTAAACATCCCTTCAATAATAAATGATCCGTAAAAATACCCACAATCTGAGTGACCGATTATGGTAATTATAGGAAGTGCTGCATTTCTAAAAACATGCTTTCTAATTATATTAAATTTTTGATACTCCTTTAGCTCCTTGCAGTGAGGATATAATCCTCACTAGAAACCTCCAAAACATTACTTCTCATATATCTTGCATAAGTTGCAATTGATCCAAAACACATTGCGAGTGCAGGTAAAACCGAATATTTAAAAATCTTTCCCCAAATCCCATATGTTTCCATCCACTTGTAGGAAACCACTTTAGTTCAAATCCGCAAAAAACAACTGCAACAATAGAACCCATTATAAAAACAGGGAATTGTAATACCTAAAATTGCTATTATGCTTTATTACATAATCAGGCCACTTCCTCTGTTTAATGCCGCAGTTATACCAAGGATGATACCAATCAAAAGATCCAACAAGCATAGCCTGAGGCACCAACTCTACCTGGATACAGGTGCAGTCTTGGCAATTGTCTTACCCACTTCTCTGACCAGGATATTTATATGATGAGCCAAAAGTCTCCCTTTTGTGAGAATATTCTTTCATAAAAATTGCATATTGCTCTATGACCGGTTTATCAAGTCCATATTTTTACTCTATAGTTTTCAAGAGTCTGCTTTAGGCAGAGTCTTGCCTGCAGCTGAGAGAGGGTCCCCTTCTGCACCGTGCATAAGAAAAATGTAGCAGTAATAATAATAAACAAAGGTAAGTACCATATATAAAAATCTTTTAACTATGAAATTTTTAACATATTTCCCTTTGAAGCAGGCAGTAAGATTAAATCTTACCGCCTGCCATTATTATAATTAAATGTTATAGGTCTACCAACTGTATATCTATGGTTTATATCCGGTAGAAGTAAACTGGTTCAGTGTAACATTTCTCATATAGTCATTCCAATACATTGTGGATTCACCGTTGATGATAGGAATTACAACTGCCTCATCCATAAGAAGCTCCTCAGCTTCCTTGTATAACTCAGCAGCCTTTTGACATATCACTTGCTTCAGAAGCATCTTTAATGAGATTGTCATACTTTTTCATTCTTCCAACCAGTATTTACAGCCCTCTGCATTTTGATGTAAAGAGTGCAAGCATCGCACTTGGATCATCATAATCAGCCGTCCAAGCCAGATAAGCTAACTGGTAGTCTCCCTTATTAACCTTACCTGAAAGTATTGGCCATTCCATCTGCTCTATTTTAAGGTTGATTCCAAGCACCTTTGAATAGCATTCCTGGATATATTCACCAAACGATTTAAGACGAGGATTACTTACACAAATAAAAAGTTAATTTCTACCTTAGATGGATCTTCGCCTAAAGCCAAGTTCTTTCATTCCCTCGATGAAGAGTTTCTTAGGATCAGGATTTGCCTCTGCAACCTTCTTCACAGGTTCTCTGCAAATCTCTATAGTTTACATCACCACAACTTAATGCAGCCAGGTACCCAATGAAGAGCTTCGATATTCTTTCCCTTAAAAGAAAGTTTCATTGAATCCCTTTCTATCTAGGGCAATTAAACAGAGCTCTGCCTGATTTTCTATTGAAAGAAGTTTATCCCTTGTGATTAATAGTCATATAATCTGCAGAAGGAAGAAGAATCTTGCACTTTTTGTATTCTCCCTATTGTTAAATTTTTCTCCACTCCTCAAGAGAGGTAGAAACGACATCAATTTCACCTGTCTGGAAGGCATTCATAACAGTATTAACATCAGACATTACTCTAATATTGACAGTATCATTCATTACATTTTCTTTATCCCAGTAGGTATCACTCTTTTCAAGAGTTAGGTTTGAATTGTGGTTCCATTCTGTGAGCTTATATACGACACACAACCCATAACTGTATCTCAGCCTCTGCACCAAAGGTCTCGCCATACTGTTTCTACAATGTCCTTTCTTTGAGGAACATTATTCTGAAATGGAAGAAGTTTCATAAAGTATGAAGTTGGTGCTCATGGTAATTTCAAGGGTTTTATCATCTATAGCCTTAACTCCAAGCTCATCTACCCTGCTTTCCCGAATTTACCTACTAAAGTTCTTTATAGGAGCAAGCAAAAATCCCTGCTCTGCAGCAGTATTGGGATCTGCCGCTCTCTTTATACCATATTCATAATCTTTAGCTGTCAGTGCCTGTCCATCTTCCCAAGTCATGCCGTCACGAATCGTAAAAGTATAAACTGTTTTATCATCTGATACCTTTATATTCACTCTGCACCAGCAGGAATAAGCTCTGTCATTCCATCAGGCTTTTCTGACAATCTGAGTAAAGGCTCATATATTCCATTTACAATAACATTGCCATATATGTCTGAACCTTTCTGTGCATCAATAGATGCAGGATCAGCATTTACAAATGCATTGATATACTGTTCCGCATCCTTTCTTCGTCCTTCAGACCGAAGCTGACGCATTTTCTCTGCACTCGCAGAGTCTGCTTACCAAAGAATTCTTCGTTGTACTTGTTGCCGTCCCGAGGCTGTCAGTCTGTTTTTGATTTTCTCCTCCACCACAGGCAGTAATTGATAGAATCATCGTTACAGCCAAAATACCTGATAGACACTACTTTCTTTTCTCATATTACCCCTCCTTATTAGTTGTATAATAGTTTTTCATACTCTAATATAACAAATTATTCCAGTAAACAAAAATTTGTAATTAATTTGAATTTTTAGGTAGTTTTGTTTAACACTTAAAAACTTTAAACCAATAAAGCGCATAAAAGCAAAATAATAAGGCGTTATATAACGCCTTATTATTAATGATTACAAATTAAATTGTCGATTAAATTGATATTCTTGCAATATAACGAGTATCAATAGTAGTTATTACAACAGAATAACGGACATCACAACAGCATTTGCTCTTACCTAGCACTTAGGCTTATACATAACCTCATTGATTGTAGATACTGTTACAAAGGCATCAGAATCTGTTCTTCTTATAAACTGCATAAGCACACCATATTCTCTCTTGTTTACAATAGCAACAACTTCTTCGTGTTCTTCATTGTTATACGCTCCGATTACCTTGTAAAGGGTGGCTCCACTATGCATATTTTTGAGGATGTATTTTTTAATCTCCTCATTTTTGTGTGAAAGAATACAGACTTTCTTCTTGATATTGGTGCCAAAAAGGAAGTAATCAAGTATGATTCCATTTAAATAGGTTCCAAGCACACTAAGTACAACTGTTTTCGTATCATAAGCAAAAATAGCGGAGAGCGAAACTAACATCCTGCTATAGACATTGCCCTTGCCCTTTGTCTATATGAAGATATTTATTCAGGATTTTGACAATGATGTCAAGTCCACCGGATGAAGCATTATGGTTAAATAACAGACTTAACCCTATACTAACGATAAAGATATAGCAAATCATATCCAAGAACGGATCACCTGTAGAGACCGTTGTACCGGGAAGAGTTTTTCAAAAATACCTACAAATATAGGCAGTATGACTGAAGTATATACAGTTTTTCCACCAAACTCTCTGCCTACAAATACTAAAGCCTATAATAAGCAATCCCACATTAAATATCAAAACTTATAGTTGCATACACTTTAAAGGAATAAACTTTTGCAACACTACAGCAAGACTCTGCTATACTTGCTATAGCAAGATTGTTAGGCATCATAAAAAAAGAATACAGCTACAGCCACTATAAAAAGTAGCAAAGGTGATAACCGCTCATATCCTGAATATAACAGCGAAGTTTACTTTCATATTCATCCCCCAAAACTTACAAAATTCTTAGATATTATATCATAATTTTTGTTGATTTTGCCAGTAGCATGAAGTATAGATATTACTTTCTTAAAAACACCTGATTCAAGCAGACCTTTTCAAATATTTTCTGTAAACTCACTCATTATTCCAAACTTAGCATGAGTTAAATGTAGTCCTCCCTGAAAGATACGCTGCATAAAGGCTCTCTCATAGGTCCGTCAGCAGAGAGTTCTATGGATGAGCCCTGTACAAAGGCACCGGCAGCCATTATAACCTGATCATTATCTCCGGCATATCCCAAGGCTCAGGAGTTACGAAGCTGTCTACAGGTGCAGCCGCCTGAATTCCTCACAAAAAGGCTTCTAAGTCGCTCCTGACTTAAGGGAAACTGCCCTGAATTATGTCATATCTGTCTTCTTTGCTATCCGGCAGCACATCAAATCCTAAGCTTTCATATACATTTTCAGCAAATATTGCTCCTTTACAGCTCCTGCAGTAACTGTAGGCGCCATAAAAGAGCCCCTTGGAAAAGCGCCCTGATTAAGACCTAGCGAAGCCCCTATCTCCTTGCCAAGCTCCCGGGACAGGACATACTGGTAGGACGCCATATCCACATATTTTTCTTTTCCTGCGATATAGCCGCCTATTGGCGCAAGTCCGCCTCCGGGATTCTTGATAAGAGAGCCTACAACCATATCAGCACCTACATCAGATGGCTCAAACTCTTCAACAAACTCTCCGTAGCAGTTGTCAACCATACAGATAATCTCAGGGCTTAATCTTCTTTATAAAAGCTGATGAGCTCCCTATCAACTGAAAAATGTAGGTCGAACTGCATAGCCTTTTGAACGTTGAATAGTAACAAGCTTTTGTCTTATCACTTATTGCAGCCTTTATTCCCTCATAGTCAAAAGAAAAATCAGGTAACAAATCAACCTGTGCATAGGTTACTCCGTATTCAGCCAAAGAACCTGCTGTAGGTGTTATCCCTATTACTCCGTCAAGAGTATCATAGGGTTTTCCTACAGGAGAGAGTACCTCATCTCCGGGCCTTAAATTGCCAAAGAGAGCAACTGTAAGGGCATGTGTTCCACATAGTATAGCCGGTCGTACAAGGGCAGCCTCTGTGTGAAATACATCAGCACTACACTCCAGTGCTATCTCTTCCAAGGTCATTGTAGCCATAGCCGCTGCTTGCTGCAAAATGAATGTCAGAAACCTTATTCTTCTGTGATGGTTTTAAGCACCTTAAGCTGGTTTATTTCCGCAATTTCATCAACCTTTTTAAATCTATCTTCAAGACTTTTGCATCACAGTAGTCAAATACTTCGGTGCTATGCCCATTTCTGATATTGTTCTTTTAACATCTACATCCTCTTTCTATGTTACATTATTCAAAATATTAGACATCTGACTTTGGCACGCCCTCTTTTTGAAATAACTAATCCCAAGAGCCAGAGCTATTTTAAATGCTCTTACAATGTCTTTGCAATCATCATATTGCTAAGAGCATTGTCAGAAGCATCAGACACCATCAGTTCCTTAACCTCGATGAATTCCGTGTCAGCATCTTCCCTTTCCCTTTAACAGGAACTTTGGAACAGCAACCTCTATATATCTGTCAGTATGCCCTAAGATATAATCTTCCCTGCCTTTAATCTCTTCTTCAAGCAAAACCCTTTCAGAATCGCCATTTAAAAGCTATCCAGATACTCCTTAGCCACTTCTTCACAGATGGCTATAAGCCTGTCTTCTCTTTTTCTTCTTAATCTCAGGCGCAACCTGTTCACTCATTTTTAGCCGCATAGGTGCCATCTCTCTTGGAATAAGGAAAGACATGTACCTTTTAGAAGCCCTACTTTCTTCACAAAGGCAGCAGTCTCCTCAAATTCCTCATCGCTTTCTCCCGGAAAACCAACAATTATATCTGTGGTAATCCCCGGCCTGTCATAGTATTTTTTTAAGAAGATTAACCGAAGTCAGATATTCATCAGCTGAATAATGCCTGTTCATCCGCTTTAATACCGCCTTCGAGCCACTCTGAAGAGAGAGGTGAAAATGTGGACAGACTTTTTTAAGTTTCACAAGTCCCTGTAAGAATTCCTCTGTAATAAGTCTTGGTTCAACAGAGCCGAGGCGTATTCTAAAATCACCCTCTACCTCATTTAGCTTAGTAAGAAGAGCAAGCATCCTGCTCTCTCCGTCTATATCCCTTCCATAAGAGCCTATATGTATACCTGTAAGCACCATTTCTTTATAGCCCGCTCTTGCCAGTCTTTCAGTCTCTTCGATGATACTTTCCATATCCCTGCTTCTAATACGGCCTCTCACAAAAGGAATGATGCAATAAGTACAGAACTGATCACAGCCATCCTGTATTTTGATATTTGCCCTGGTTTTACCACCTGCGGCATTTACCTCACCGCTGTCATAAGACCAGTCCTTGTTTTCTTCTCCTTCCTTAACTACACTATGCTTAAAATCACGTTCTTTATTGCTTCTTATATACTCCTCAACAAGGTCAAGCACCGAGGACTTCCCCCTTGTTCCCACAAGTATATCCACTAAATCATCATCCTCAAGCTTAGACTGAGGTGCCTGCACATAACAGCCTACGGCAACGACCACCGCTTCAGGGATTAAGCTTTTTTAGCCCTGTGTAACATCTGTCTGGATTTTCTATCTGCAATATTGGTAACTGTACAGGTATTTACAATATATATATCAGCGGCTTCATTGAATTGTCTAATTTCATAACCCGCATTCTTGAACATTTCCTTAATTGACTCGGTTTCATAGGCATTTACCTTGCAGCCAAGGCTCAAAAATGCTACTGATTTTAAAAATATCGTTGTTTTTTCACAGTTTTTAAATTTCCTTTTTATTTAATATGTATATTGACTTTTTGCTTCTAAACCTTATCATTTAGTTGTATGTAGCAATTAATTTCAACAAGGAGGAGGATTAAAAATGAAGTCAGTTAAGATTTCTTTTAAATTCCATCGATAAGGTAAAGGCATTTGTTAATGAGGTAACAAAGTTTGATTCAGATTTTGACCTTGTTTCAGGAAGATATGTAATTGATGCTAAGTCAATTATGGGTATTTTCAGTCTTGATCTTTCAAAGCCTATTGACCTTAATATCCACAATGATGCTCAGGCAGACACCATATGTAAATGCGCTTAAGCCTTTCATCGTAGAATAATCTGCTAAATCTTTCGCTGGCTCTCTTTATGAAAGCCGGCTTTCCTTTTGTATAATACCTACTCAACTTCCATTGGCTCACAGTTTATTATCTCACGCTATCTACTGGCCTTTTTATATAGTTCCTCTATGACATCATCCAGTCTTTTTCATCCTTTTCAATCTTAGCAAGCAAAGGCTTGGTTACAGGATGTTCCGCCACGAAGATAGTACAGCAGTCTTCAAAACGGAAGAATCGAGGTCTCAAAAGTACCTATTCTCTGAGAAATATTGATAATGTCCTGTTTATCAAAGCAGATTACAGGGCGGTAAACAGGGGAGGCTGCATACTGCATTGGTAGATAAAAGACTCTGCATAGTCTGACTTGCCACCTGACCTATGCTCTCACCTGTTACCAGTCCTACGCACTCATCTTTTTAAGGCTAAATCTTCTGCAATCTTCATCATATATCTTCTCATTATGATAGTTAACTCATCGTGAGGGCATTTCTCATAAATGGCAAGCTGAATATCGGTAAAATTAACCACATAGAGCTTGATATTTCCAGCATATCTTGCTGTAAGCCTTGCAAGATCAACTACCTTTTGCTTGGCCCTCTCGCTTGTATAAGGTGGTGCATGGAAATACACAGCCTCTACCTTAACTCCTCTCCTTGCCATCATATAAGCAGCTACAGGGACTGTCAATTCCACCTGAAAGCAGGCACATAGCCTTACCTGCTGTACCGATAGGCAGTCCGCCCTCACCCTTTATCGTCTTCAGAGTAAATATATGCCTTATCCCTAAAGCTCTATCGTAATGAACTTATCAGGATTCTTAACATCAACACTAAGTCTGTCTCGTATTTTTCCAGTATTAAGCCGCCAATATCGGCCGATATTTCCGGGAAGTCTTAGGCATTTTCTTATTGCTTCTCTTTGCCATCACCTTAAAGGTAAAAAGCTCTCCGTAGGATAACATTCTCCAATATAATTAACCACCTCTTCATAAGCCTTATCAAGGTCTGTCGAATCCACTATGTATATAGGGCAGATGTGAAGTACTCCCATTACCCTCTTTTAAGGCATCAAGAGCACCCTCATAGTCAATGCTTCCCTTACCTGCCTCTACAAAGACTCTGCCCAGGCTGCTTATATACCTTGTAGTCACCCTCTATTTTTCTTAAAGGCATTCGCAATCTGTCCTACAAGGGCATCCTCAAATAAATAACGGTTCTTACCCTTTACTCCGATTTCTGCGTACTTTATCAAAAAGCTCTATATTCAAACATTATCTTCTCCTGTATTTTTGAAAGTGTTGGCACCAGTTCTTTAAGTGCCTCTATGGCATAATCAGTCATTTCCTGCTCAGTAAATAAACCCAAAGCTAAATCTAAGTGTAGAATCAAGCAAATCATCATCAAGGCCAATTCCCTTTAGTGTTCCGCTAAAATCAGGATGGTGAGAGGAGCAGGCAGAGCCTGAGGAAACATAGATTCCCTTTTCTTCAAGTGCATGTAAAGAGAACTTCCGCCTTTACACCTCTAAAGCTTGCACTCACTATCTGCGGAGCTGTCTTTCTCACATTCTCACCAGATTCCCCTCAGTATCTACACCATTTATAGTGCAATCAGGAAAGGCTCTGAGTAAATCTCTTATAAACTTCTTTTGATGGCATAAAAGCTTGTCCATCTTTTCCTTATGTCCCTCAGTATACAGCATCTGCTGCAGCTCCTATAGCTGCAATTCCCGGTACATTCAAGGTACCTGAGCGAAGGTTCTTTTGCTGACCGCCTCCCGTGTATATACGGGGTAATACGTACTCCATCTCTCACATATAAAAAGCCTATCCCCTTTGGGAGCGTGAAACTTGTGTCCGCTTACTGAAATAAAGTCTGCACCCAGCTTTTTTTAGTATTTATTTCAAATTTTCCATAACCCTGAATAGCATCTATATGGATTAGGATATCCGGATTTTTCTCTCTGGCAAGCTTTATGATGTGTTCAGCATCTGCAAGAGCACCGATTTCATTGTTTACAAGCATAAAGGAGAGCATTATTGTATCAGAGTCTATGGACTTAAGGAGGTCTTCATCCCTTATGTGACCAAGTTTGTCTACAGGAAGGTAGGGTTATATCATAGCCCTCTTTTTGCAAGCACTTCCACCGACTGAAATACAGAGGCATGCTCAAAGCAGGTGGTAACTATCTTATTGCCATAGCGTTTTCTGGTCGCAGCACCCATAATTATAGCCTGATTATTAGACTCGGTTCCACAGGATGTGAAGATGATTTCACTCTTCTTTGCCTTCAAGGTCTTTGCTATCCTCTCCCTAGCTTCTTCCACATATCTTTCTGCTTCAAAGCCTTTTATATGCTTAGATGATGGGTTGGCATAGGCCGTCCTCATAGTCTCATTCATTATATCGATTACACTGTCAAGCACTCTTGTGGTTGCCGCATTATCTAAATAACATTCCATTTATTTCTTACTCCTATATATCTATCTCAAATGCAAGAACTGAAATAAGGGCCAGTCCTGCAGTTTCGGTTCTAAGTATCCTGTTGCCAAGGCTTATAGGCTCTGCTCCCATTTTTCATAGCCAGTTCAAGCTCTTCCTCAGAGATTCCCCCTTCAGGACCTATAAAGATTCCTATACTATTTCTTTGCATTTTGCCTCTTTTTCACAAGTTCCCTCGCCCTATCCATTCCCTTTTCATTTTCATAGGGAATGAGGTTATATTCAAGATTCTCTGCCCTTTTAACTGCCTCGTTAAATGTAATAAATTCTGAGACTTCAGGGACTATTATCCTACCGGACTGCTTTGCAGCGGTAAGTGAAATAGTTCTCCATCTTTCAAGCTTCTTTAAGTTCCTTTTTAGCTATCTTCAAGCTTTACTATGGTTCTCTTCATCATAACCGGAACTATCTCACTAACCCCCAAGCTCTACTGCCTTCTGAATGATAAGCTCCATCTTGTCTTTCTTAGGCAGTCCCTGAAAAAGGATGATTTTAGCAGGAAGTTCAGACTTGCCCCCCTCACAGTCAACTATCTTACATACTATCCTATCAGGCAGAAACTCGCTGATTTTTGCAGTATAAAGAAGACCGTTACCCGCAGAAAGCCTTATTTCATCATCTTCCTTCATCCTCAGTACATTTTTAATGTGATTAACGTCACTTCCGGTAATATAAGCAGCCTCACCGTCTATATTACCGCTATCTATAAAAAAGTTTGACATTCTACTTCCTCGCTACTAAGCATACCCAGTCATTGTCACAGGTATTTGAAACCAGTCTGAGTCCCGCATCCTGTATTGCTCTTATCACATCATCTGCAAGCTCCTTTACTATACCTGAACAGACATAATAACCGCCTTCTTTAAGTGCAGGAGTGATTATAGGTGTTAAAGGCACAAGCACAGGGGCAAGAATATTGGCTACAACTATGTCATACTGCGTTTTGTAAAAGCTCTTTACAAAGCTCTTCATCTTCAAGCAGGTTTCCTGTTTCAAGCCTTGCCATATCCTCTAGTAATATCGTTTTATCTCAAGATTTTCCTTTGCAGACTTAACTGCCACAGGATCTATATCCACAGCATAAGCCCATTTCGCTCCAAGCTTAAGTGCCGCTATGGTAAGAATAGCACTGCACAGCCTACGTCAAGAATCTTAGAATCCCTCTTTACATATTTTTGCAGTGCTTCCACAAAGCCTAGTGGTTTCGTGAGTTCCCGTACCAAAGGCAACCTCCGGGATCCAGCTTTATGACAACATCCTCATCCTCTCACATCTGATGGTTCTTCCCAAGTAGGAGTAACCACTATGTTGTCTCCTATTCTAAATGTATGGAAAGTAGTCTTTCCACTTATTTGCCCAGTCCGCCTCGTCTGTTTCAGATATGTGATTGCACCACTTCCCACATCCACAAAGTTGGCAACCTCTTCAAGCCCTTCTCCGAATCTTTTCTATAGAGCTCATCCGAATAAAAAGGCTGCCATATCTTCAATGCCTGTTCCACTGTTGTAGAATGCGGATGAAGACTCATCAGAGCACTGTCACTTAGATAAAAACACAAGCTCTGCACTTCCCGTCATTAGGGCTCGCTTTTCAGGAAGAATATCCACATACATCTGCTTCTTTTCAGCCTCTGTAAGCGGTACCTTGTCAATGACTTCTACCCCGTATATGCTAAGTTCCGCAAACATATCTATAATCAAAATCAGTTGCCTCTGTTGTTGTTTCTGAGTCTGTACTTAAGCCATTTCATAGTCATCCCTCCCATTGTTATGCTGTTATCTTTAGTAAAACCTACTAATTTTATCACATAAGTCTCATTTTTGCAAAAGGCTGTCTCGGACTTTCGCAAGATACTTGAATATTTTGCAAAATTTATGCTAAACTACTTCTTGCTTTGCAGGAGTGGCGGAATGGTAGACGCATCAGACTCAAAAATCTGACGATAGCACGTATCATGGGTTTCAAGTCCCATCTCCTGTATCACAGGATGTCAAATGAGTTGACATCCTTTTTATCTTCAGGAAATTTCTTAGAAATTAACTGTCAAATAAAAATCTCTTATTTCCAGTTTGCAAATACCTTACCAGCCCACATCTACTCCGTATAATCTTCTGCCTTCACCTTCTACAACCACACTGATAGCAATCTGCTTTCCGTTTCTTTCACCAAAAGCCCATAAACCACGAGTGGTCTCCTTAGTGCCGTCTTCCTTTTTGTACTCTGCAGTTCCTGTTTTTCCATATATGTCAAATCCCAGCCAGGACAGCTTCTTAGCTGTGCCCTCAGTAACATACAGCCCCATATAAAAGACTTGATGGTTTCTGCTCTTTTTCTTTTGAGCAAAGCCTTCCTGACTTTTGATGCCTCAAAAGCTCTTTACAACCCTTTTTCCATCTTCAGTTGTTATTTCTCCAACAGTATAAGGCTTTCATCAGCACTCCGCCATTGGCTATATGGCAGCCGCTATCAGGGCGTTGTGAAGAGGAGTAACCTGAGTCTTACCCTGACCAATCGAACGTCTGCATCACCTCACCAAGGCTGGATGAAGAATCCAGTACAAAGCTGCTCTTTGAGGTGGTAAGGGCAAATGAGGCTCCTTATTGAAGAAATTTCTCAGCAAGCTTCATATATTTACCCTGTTAAGTCCTATGCCAATACTTGCAAAGGCACGTTACAGGAGTTAGCAAAGGCTTTCTTCAGGTCTTCTTTTCCATGTTTAATCTTGTCATAGCAAGCTATACTCTCTCCACTGACGGTATACACCCCTTGCAGTCAAAAGTTAAATTTATCATAGTTTTTATTCTCACTTATGTATTCAAGAGCGTAGTACCTTAAAATGTAGAGCCTGGTGGATATAGCCCGTTTTGTTGCCCTATTTACAAGCTTCGCATCCTTTTGAGGCAGCTTTGATAGGCTGTCCCAGTCAGCAAAGTACAGTGTTTGGATTATAATCAGGCTTTGATACCAGGGCAAGCACCTTACAGTCCCGGCTCAATGATTACATCCTGCTCGTGGAAGCCCTCCAGTGCATTATTTAAGCTCTTTGAGCCTGCTGTCTATGGTCAATAACTACATTATCGCCCTGTATTTTTGACCTGAGTTCAGTCTTCAATCACCTGTTAACCGCATTGTCATTTGAGGTCAACAGCTCATAATTCATAATCGCTTTCTATCCTCTGTCTTACCAGATCACATTTCTTCCCACTATGTGGCTGTACATATCTCCATAAGGATATGCCCTCACACTCTTACCCTTTTCTTCTTTGGTGTATGCAAGCACCTCTCCGTCAGCAGAGATCATCTTTTCCTGCTAGACAGCATAGATATCAGTCCTTTTATTGTAGGCATTGTTCATTATCTTTGGTGCAGTTTCAAATTCAAAATATGAGGTAGCCCACCATGCTTACAAAGAGCCCAATAATCAGGTAGGTCCAGTCCCAGAGGCTTTTTGATAGGTTTTGACAGTACTGCTTCAGTAGCCTCTTCATTTTTATTACCCCGCTATATAAAGTCCCTGTATTACACCAAATATAAATATCGTACTTTTATGATTGAACTCCCTCCCTGACTGACAAGGAAGAGTTACTCCGTTGACGGTATGAACTTAACGGTTCCACCTATGGATAAAGTCTGAAATGAGTACATTGCTGCACAGCCTATGGATACAAGCTGATGAAATGCACTCTTTAGTTCTCCAAGCAAGTAAATAAAGGCTATTGTACATAGATAAATCAGTATGAAAACGTCAAAAAGCCAAAAAGCAGGCCAAGCTCTTCACAAAGTCCTGAGAATATGAAGTCACTCTCAACCACAGGCGTATTCTTCGGGCACCATTGCCAAGGCCAAAGCCAAAAACCAGCCACCGCTTTCCTATGCCAAGAGCGACTGAGTCACCTGATAGCCCTTGTCATCTATGTGCTTTCCAAGGATTTACAAAGGCCTGCACCCTCACCCTTACATGGGCGAAGATGTAGTAGCCTGCAATGAGCGGACAATATGCCTCCTCCTGTAAATAGTCCAGTAGTTTGACATTGCCAGTGGCAAAAATAAGTCATCACTACAAATGTAGTACAAAGTATGATGGCTCCACCAAGGTCTTTACTAAAGCACAAGAAGAAAGCACCATTACTGCTGTTAAACAGGTTGTTATTATTATCTGTTTAAGGGCTTCGCTTACATAAAACAAAAGAAGCTATCATAAATATCAAAAGAATCTTACAAACTCTGACGGCTGTATGCTTACTCTCAAACACCTTTATCCAGTTTTTAGCTCTGTATTGTACTCTGAGCCCTTAAAAACACATGGGCAAGGGAGGCTATTCCTGCTACCGCATAGAGATAGCCCACTATTTCTAAGCATGACCATCTTCTTTATCAGAAATGGAAGTATGAGGCAGGCTATGAGTGCGTGGCTACAAATACAGTCTGTTTTGCTCCCCAATACAAGTTAGCAGCCTTGTAACAAAGACAGCCAACTGCTATGAGAAACTGCTATATGAAAGAACAGAGTTTTATAGCTACCCTGTAAAATATTCTATACAAAAATGTAGTTACAATGAAGAGCAGTACCTGTACAAAAATACAGTATATACCATCTGTATTTCCGGAGTCTTTAGGAATATACATAAAAACCCATCAAAATGAAACATATGATGAGTACCGGTTGAAGAAATATATTTCACCGTTTCTTTTTATCACCATATACAAATCCTATAAAGCCCAAATACATATATAGCAGTAATAATTATAATTATGTACTTAGATACTTCACTTACTAAACTTCTGCAAAGCTTCATTACCTCTCTTACTTCTGAATCCGTTTCAAATGAAAAATCTGAGCCTTAAATAGTCAGGCGAAAGTTCCCTAATCATCATCCATTTTTCTCAAACAGGTTAATGGAACATCCTGATATACATAGTTGGTAGCATCTCACAGTCTTTTCTACTACTAGGAAATTTACCCTCTTTTTCCATCAGACTTGCTCTTTCTTATTCTCTCTATATAAAGAAGGTCAGGAAGCCTCTATCACCTTGAGTTCTTTCACACAGGCCCTTTGTTTCTTTCCACTGGCACTGAGTCATAACCATAGCTCTTCTCGTCCATATACTGCACAAAGAAAGCTTAGAGGCAGGGTTATATTATTTCTAACCTCCTCTTGCCTCTTATGACTCTGCTCCAATGAAGCTGTATAATGATGAATACCAAAGTCAGACAAAGTCTCCACAGCCTGAATTAAAAAGCGTATAAGTTTAGGTATCTCCTATCATATCAAAAGGATGCAGATGACAGTTTCTCGAGTTCCTTTACAAAGGATATTTCTTCTAAAGTTCCTTACTAAAAAGCCTTTTAACCCTGAAAGGAGGTCAAATCCTGGGCTTCCCTTAGCAAAAATCTCTGATATTTTTCTTTGTTATTTCTTCTAAATATTTCAGGAAGCCTCAAGATAAAAGATTCTACCTTCATTTTCTGCCTCATCAATCCCTGTTCCCAGATTGGAAAGTCCGAAAAGTTCAGTATTTACAATAATCTCTACCCTGTCTTTTATAAGGTCTCAGTTACCTCCAATACAGTTTTTAACTGCTTTTAAGTCAGAGACAACAACCTCATATAAGATTGAAAGTCTGGCTTTAGAATCACACTTAGAGCCCTCAGTGTCAGGCTTCATTTTGTTTTTCATACATTTTTCCGACAATTTTGCTTCAAGGGCTTCCAGGCTGTTCTTCTAAGCTCGTTCAGAGCTGACATCAGAAAGAAAACATCTCCCATGAGATTTACATCAATATCCTCTCTCTAAGAGTAGATTCAGTATCACCCATCTTTCGGGTAGAGATGAGCAGACTCTCTCTTCATCCACAGGCCTGTTTTTCGGCTTTCATCACAGATGGCTCCGTTTACTGAAACTACTGGTATCATCTGTATAAAGAGTCAGGATAAGCTCGTTGTCAGCCTCTGCATAAAAAGCTTGCTTTTAATTGTCTTTTTAATAGGTTTTCAAATCGTATTATCGTTTATATCGTTAAGCAGTGCTTCGTGTCCTGTACACACAAAGCCCTGCTCTTAAGGCAAGCTCCTTAGTAGTATAGCTCTAAACAGCTCTCTCCCTTTTTCTTGCCATCCTCAAGAGTAAACTCATATCAGGCTCGGTCGGCCTACTATCAGACCTGATTTCCACCACATCTAAGTGTGTTGGGTCTTTCTCTGCACTAATTAGCATCACATTTTTCTACCGCTTGTAATCACATTGGTAACTCTTCCAACAAGCACCCATTGTGATTTGGCCTCGTGTTATACCACATCATCTCAAGGCCGTTATGATTAACCAGATAGCCCTTTTTCGTAAAGCTGCCTCTATTGTAGATATCGAGGGTTTTTCTACATCCTGCATTTTCTCTCGCGCACAGCCTAGTAGAATCAAACTCTTCTCTTCCATCATTTTAAGCACACATCTGTCCATTTTCTGTAAATAGCTGTGAGAGCAGCATATTCAGGGCGTTTCATCCCACCTCCCTATCTTAAATGAATCTATACCTGCCCCCACCATATCAGGTGATGAGGTCAGGCACAGATGTCACTTGGACTTAGCAGATATGGCTTAGTCTCAAGGCTCTTTCAGGGCTTTATACGATGAGATCTCTCCCTTCATAAGGTTGTAGCTCATACAGCACGGTCCTGCACAGCTGCCCTGTTGCCACTTCTTCCGCCATTCATAACTGACATAAGACACTGTCCTGAACACAGAACTAGAGTGCCCCGATGCACAAAGCGCCCTATCTCTATCTTCCTCCTGTAAAAGCCCCTCACTTCCAAGAGATAATCCCTTTGAGCACTTTCAGCCCTCTCTACTCCAAACTTTTATGCAGATCTGAGCCTCTGTGTCGCAAACAGTCATCTGAGTGCTGGCGTGAAGCTGCAAAGGTCAGGAAAGCTGTTCACGAGAGAATTTCTAACACTCCAAAAATCCTAGTAAGTCAGTGGCATCAATACCTGCCTTATAGTATGGGAGAACATAGTTATAAAAGTCCCCTTCATCTCATTTTCTTTGATAAGTGTATTGATAGTCATATATAGCTTTTTATCGTGTAAATGGGCATAGTGAATGGCTTCTACCAATCTCTTTTTCTTCAGGATTGTCCTGCAAAGGCTCTGGCTCCAAAGTTTTTCCGCCAATGTAACAGGCATCAGCACCTCCTGCGTAAAGGCTGCCTCATCCTGTCTCACGACCGCAAGTATTTCAATTTTCTTCTCATTCATCTGTTACTTTCGTCCTCGTTCTTCTTCCTTCTTTTGAAATAAGTCTCATGCTTTAATTCAAAATCTCCTGATCTCTCCCTCAATTTCTTTCCAAATCTTCTTTTTCTCTACCATTTTGTAGTATTCATCAGCAAGGTTAATCTGCAACATCAGATTCTTGTGCTTTCTCATCCAAATGCTTATACCCATCCTCTTTAGCTTAAGAGCGGCATATCTTGAGTTTAAGAATAGGGCGATTTTTGTAAATACTCTTCGCTTTCGCTATCCGCTAATGGTGTATTGTTTATTATTGATATTAACCTGATATCATTTTTACATTCATATTTTCACCCCAACGTAGTCTACCTTAAGCCCAAATGTGTGTAGGCAAGGTCAGTAACTATCCTTCCTCTTTGTGTTCTTGCAGAATCCTGGCTGAATCAGATATGGCTCATATCACATCCTCTGTGTAGCCGTATCCTCTCCTATGGAAACCACTTTATTGTCTCCTAAGCCATACAGGGCCTCCGTTAAACTTTTCTATCATTTGTAGTAAGTATCTCTCTGTCTATATGGTCAAGCCCGTAACTGTCTATATTCAGGAGTGCAAGCACCTCAGTGGCAACTTCTTTAGTTACCTTTCCGTCATACTTCACCTCTGCAAAATCCTGACTCTCTTTAGCAGCCTGTTGGCAAGTCTTGGAGTACCTCTTGAACGTCTTGCCATCTCTCGGGGCGGCATCCTCATCCACCTTCACTCCCAAAACCCCTGCAGAACTGCATTATGATTGTCTTTAGCTCAGACAGAGTATAGTATTCAGTCTATTTACCACTCCAAATCTGTCCCTAAGAGGGAGCAGAAAGCATACCCGCTCTTGTGGTTGCACTATTAGGAGTGAAACTTGGGCAGTTCACGTCTAATGCTCTTTTGAAGTTGCACTTTTCCTATTACCACATCTATGGCAAAGTCCTCCATAGCAGGATAAAAGTACCTCTTCAAGCCTGTCTGTTCAGCCTGTGAATCTCATCTACAAAGAGCACATCCCCTTCTTTGAGATTGTTTAATATGGCTGCAACATCTCCCGGCTTCTCTATGGCAGGACCTGAGGGTAATCTTAATATGTACTCCCATTTCATTTTGCTATGATGCTGGCAAGAGTGAGTCTTGCTAAGTCCCGGTGGTCCGTAAAAGAAGCTATATCGTCAAGAGTTTCTCTCTTCCCTTAGCCGCCTCTATATACACCTTCTCATCATTTCCTTGGCTTTTCTGTCCATCGTAATCAGTCAGAAAACTTAGGCCTTAGAGTATCATCATTTCTTATATCTTCCTCTGAAGCGACTGTAGATATTATCCGTCTTTTTGTATCGTTTTGCATCTATTTCAACCTTTTACATCAGATTTTTAGAGCTGTTAACCAAGTCTTCTGATGTCATTTCCTCTGTTATTTCAATTGCAGTTATTGCCTTCATAGCCTCTGTCCCACTATATCCCAGAGCCTCAAGCACCTGTGATGCTTCTTTCTATTGCACTTCCTATAGGGAGTGAAAACATCGAAGATGAGCTGACTGTAGCTCACAGCCTTTGCATTTATGACACCAACCTTGTCTTTAAGCTCAAGAACCAGCTTTTTAGCAGTTTGCTCTCATTCCTGAGCCTTTTCTATGGTCTTTATATCCTCTGAAAGTATGGCAAAGGTAAGGCACATCGGTAGACACTAGATGAAAGTATGGCAATGCAGCTTATGGGTCCTATACCGTTTACCGTAATCAAGAGCTTGAGTCCAGGTCTTCCTTTTTCGAGGCAAACCATAGCTGTACAGCATCTTCTCTACGTGTAGATCGGTGTGGGAGGTTTTATAGCCTCATCCTGCTTTGAAGCCTGCCGATTACATTGTTTGGCACTATCACTTCCTCCCATGCCATTTACATCTATTATCACACTATCAGCAGCTCACCCCTCTCACTTTCCCTTTAACTGAGGCTATCATATACAGTCTCCTACATAGTTTATTGTCAAAATTTAATCAGTTCTATGATGCAACAAATAGGGCTCTATGTCAAAGTTTCAGAGGCGAAATTTGTTGGTATTCGTGCCGAAAATGTAGTTTTTGCTTGCATATATTGATATGGTAAAATGTAGTCAATTATTACATTAATGGCACTTAATCTAGAGTAAAATATTTGCTTATTTAGTAAAATGATGTAATATGTTGTTGGTGTCAAAAGCATATTCTGTTATAGCTTGCCTGCAAAAGAATTTATTAACCTTTGATACGATTTATATACATATAGGAGGGCTACTCATGTTGGCTCTGATTACAGGTGAAAGCAGTGACTTGGGTTGAATTTGCAAGACTTTGCAATGAACGGATATGACCTTATTATAACTGCAGAAGAAAAGACAGGCTTATGGCACTTAAAAATGCTATAGAAAAGAAATATAAGATAAAGGTGGAGGTTGTTTCTGCCGATTTATCTGATGTAAGTGAGGTATTGAATCTTGCAGGTAAAATGCTTCACAAAGAAGATTGATGTCCTTATCAACAATGCCGGCTTTTGGTATACTGGTGCATTTAACAATATGTGTCAGCAAGGGACAATGTAGACCTGATTAATCACCAATATTACAGCCCTCATCCTTCTAGTCAGGGTTTATCAAAAACGCAGAAAAAGGATATATACTACATGTTGCCAGCATTGCAGCCTTTCCTACTCAGGGCCTCCTTCTCTCCACCTACTACTTCAAGGCCTATCATGCAGCCTTTTCTACGCGGTAAATGAAGAACTAAAAGGAGTGGCAAGCCCATATCAGTTACCACACTTTTGCCCCGGACCTATGAAAAACTGAATTTTTCATCTACAGCAGGAGCTTCCAGAATTTGCGCTACTGCACCTAGGGACTGCGCAAAAAGAGGCTTTAAAGCGCTATAAGTTTAGAGAAAATCTTTGGTGTTCTCGGATAACCTCACTGCCTTGGAGCCTTTGGAGACCAGATTTGTACCGTGGGACTGATTACTAAAAATAAGCTAGCAGGGTGCAAAAGCAGTAAGTTGTTGTAGTCCGGTAGGAGGCGGTGAATAGCCACCGTCCTCTCACAGCACCTGTCGTACGATATTAAACTTAGTCTATAAAATTATCAATCCGACTCACCTACATCATGATCTGAATAATAGTGAGAGCAAAAATTCTCTTTCTGGTAGATCTGAAAAACAATACAAAATTGAAACAGGTTATCTCTTAGCACATCAAAGCTCGCGCCATAGAGATCAGTCTGTATTATCTCTCCGTTTCTAAACAGATATCTTTTAGCATACTCAGAGAATCTGTTTCTAAAATTCTGAAAATAATCGAAGCATAATTTGTTTAGACTTTTATAATATCAAGACTATCTAAGTTATGACCAATCATATAGTTCCGCATCAACCATATGATAATATTCTCCTTTATTTATGTGGATTCCACAAAGGATCAAAATCCATCTGCCAGAGTTTTGTTTGATAAACCATAAACGATTTCGTAGAAATGGAAGCTAGATTCTCAATCCACCATAGGTTACATCCTTCCTCATCTCGGCTGACTTCAATTCAACAGTGTCGATCGCAGGTCTTGCTTTTGGCCCCATCCTTCCCAATCATCAGGCGGTTTGGGACTGCAAATCGTTATAAACGACCGCGGTTTTAGCTGCACAACAAAAAGAGAAGTGTCCACATTACTATACTTCCTCTTTTATTTTAGCTTCCAATCACGCAACCAGCGGTATGCAAACTTTAGTTTTACCCGAAAAATACCCAAAAATGTCATCATATTTGTTATACACATGAGAAAAGCCTTACAGCCCAATCATCTGCATTGTCGTACAAAACCAAGTGATTTATAGAATAATGTAGTCTTCTCAGCTGTCTTCAGTCATTAGATGCTATCTGGTAGACAGTATCATACTCCTTTAGCACCTCTCTTCAGCAAAAGAGTGCCTATACCATTTTCTCTGAAAGTCAGGATGAACTAGAGGTCCTGTAAGTGAAGAGTACATGAAAAGCCGTCACCAACCACCCTGATTATGCCAATCAGCGTCAGTCAACATAGGCTCCATATATCTTAAAGGGAATTCAAATAAGCATTTCTAGCATTTCAGGGTTATCAGTATAATTTGTCCAGCCTGCACTTTCGTATATAATCCAAGAATCTCTGCTTCTTTATATACTGCGTATTCTTTAATTATAACTTCCATCATTCCCACTAATCGGCTCCACAAGCCTCCTTAAAGCTAAAGCTAACTCCTCGCCCTCAGAGTAGGTAGAGCTCCTATATCTCAGTTGTAGTAATCATCTATCTGCTCTATATCCTCTTCTTCAAGGTATTTCACATCGATTGCCTCTTTATCGATGAGGGCACAGGGTTACAGATCTCAAAGCACATGAACTGATCCATATTCATTTTAATGTCCTTCTGCAAAGGAGCTCATTCTCAATTCTTATACCATATTGCTCTTAGCATACACACCTGCCTGTCTGTTGTTACTCATGCTCTCTTCCAAGAACTGACCTGTCATTTCCTCTCCAGGAACCATCTTCCATCTGAAGCCATTTGGCGCCTCTGTGAACATTTCTAAGAGATAGCCCATACCTGATGACCTGTTCCACACCCTGTAGTCTATACCAATATTCCAAAGTGGAGCACGGGCAAAGGATGTCCAAGATTGATACCCTAGGCTCAGCCATGAGAACTTAGCGTTTAAGGATTCATATGTCCCTATATGGTATAGCGTGTAGTCCCTCTTCCATCGTCCTTAGAGGGGCCCAAGTACTATGGTTCTTGTGATATCGGTGGTTCCTTCTACAGTACCGTCCGCCTGATCTACTATGGAAGAAGCCTTCAGGCTTAAGCTCCATGCTCATGCCCAGGTGTAGCTGAGTAGTGCATCATAGCGGCATTTGCATTTGCCAGGCAGCTATAGCATCAAAAGGAAAGTTCAATAAAGCCATCCTGCTCCCTTTCTTCTCCTCCAAGATAATCACTTGCGGAAATCTCAGTAATCTTCATCTTGCCAACATTCTTCTTTAACCCAGTAATATGACTTCTACCTATAGCTCTCCGTCTTTGACTGAGCCTTTTTGATGTTTTCTATCTCTGTAGAATTCTTTTTAGCCTTCTCAAGGTTGGTTGGATTTGCCTTCAATCTTTTCAACATTATCAGGTATATTGCTGTATATTGCATGGTTTACTTTAGCAGTACTTAGCAGTACCTTCTGCAGTCCTTTGAGTCCTTTTTAGCTTTTCGTAAATGTCATTATAAGGTCTTATTTCTGCTTTATTTTGCAGCAAATTCTGCCCTAAGCACATCGATTAAGCACTGCTTCATTTAAGAAGATTACAGCCTGTCATCCATAAATACACAGTATATGACAGCACCACAGGGTTGCAAGGGATGCTCATCTCACGCATATTGTAGAGCCAGGCTATATCATCAAGGGAGAGTAAGTATAAAGGCATCAGCTCCCTCTTCTTTCATCTATTTCTTACAAGGTAAAGCTTATCGATGCAGATCTGCCTGAGTATTTTTCTTCAAGGAAAAATGCAGGTTTCACAGAAGTGCAGGGCCTGTCAGTCCAGATTTCATCTACCAAATCCTTGTCATATTTAGATAGTAGCATTTTTCTTTTCAATGGCAGCCTTAATCTTATTGCCAAGCGCAGAATTGATTACTCTTCCATCAAAGCCAAAGCACTCCTTTTTCAGGAATGTTATCTTCAATGTAGCTTTTGATATGGTAGGAACCCCTCCTCACCCATGCGCATATGTTCTGATGGTGCTTCCTGAGAGCTCTCTTTTCAGCCTGGATAAAATATCTGCCATCTGTCCAAAGAGGCCATATATCCTTACCAACTAAAGGCTTGCCCGCTGAACTTCGGTAAAGCCCTGACATATATTTTCTTACTCCAGAAATGCTCTCCTGCATATTCTGATTCGCTGAGAAATCAGCTGTAGGCATAAGGCCATCAAATACCCTCCTCAGCCATCTTCTCTGGTAATTTTGCGAGTTTTTCTGCTAACTTCCATTTTGTCCTCCTTGCATTAGTTAGGATGGTAATTGTTATAGAAAAGTCTAACACTGATGAGTAAAAGCATTGTGTTTTCATTCTTGTCATATATATTTATAAGTGCTGAGTACATTATCTAATATTGGTATTTAGGAGGAAAGGCTATGGCTGGTTCAACTTTTGGAAGTTTATTTAAAGATAACTACTTGGGGAGAAGTCTCTCATGTTGCAGGACTTGGAGTGGTTATGGACGGCTGTCCTGCAGGGCTTTCTCTAGAAAGTGAGAGCTGCACTTATATGAACAGAAGGCGCCGGGAACAGAGCAAATATACTACTCAGGCAAGACTGATGATGTAGAAATACTTTCAGGCGCGTTCAATATGGAGCTTACTACGGGCACTCCGATTGCGGTGATGGTATGCAGACCCAGCATTCAAGGACTACGAGTGCAGATTGTAACTAGTACTACCGTCCGGGCGTCGCAGACTACACCTTTCGAGTGAAAAATGTGGCTTTCAGAGACTACAGAGGAGGTGGCCGCTCATCAGGAAGAAACCCTTTCCACGAGTAGCCGCAGGTGCTGCCAGCGGCTATAAGCTTCTCAAGAATTTGGCATGAGATGTACTTTGCTTACACTCCTCAACGAAAATATTGTTACACACGGCTGACCTACTTAACGATAGAAGTAAAATAACAAGAAGGCTGTATGAATTCTCTCTTTCTGTGCCTGATGAAAAGTCTACAGAGTCGCTGGGGATATCTGGGAGATTAAAAGACTGAAACTCTGTCGGCGGCACGTGAGATATGCTCTGCACAGGAGCTTCCGAAACGCGGGACTTGGGGAGACCAGTTTTGATAAGCTCGATGCAAGGCTTGGGCAGGCTCTGTGCAGTGGAGCTCGTGAGGTGTTGAAAGTGGGCGTTGGCTTTGCCGCTACCAAGCAGTACAGGCTGATAATAACGACTGCTTCTATTTGTGAAAACGGCAAGGTAGGCTGCAAATCACAGCAGTGCATGCTTGCGGAATGAGTGACGTTTCACCTCTCGTGTTGAAACTGCTTTTAAGCCTACGCATCCAGGTTGCTTTGCACCCAGCATGCTGTAATATAAGACTTGGAAAGAGAATTGATATAAACACTAGCAGGCCGCCACGATCCTGTTATTTGGCAACATCCCGTGCAGTAGTGGTTGTACAGAATCTATGACCAGCCCTTGTACTTGCGCTGATTTACCTTCAGAATTAGTTTCAAGACTGGATAATTTGAAGAAAATATGCTGACAAAAAATAGTCAACTTTCATTTCAAAGGTATAACTGCTTGGTTATATATATAATTGACTCACTAACATTTATACTTTGAAGCAGGCATAGGCCGGTGACCAACTGCCATTCTCTCACCAACGCACTTTTACGTGCGGTTCTCGGCTGGCAAATAATTGACGTTGCGGGCTGATATGCTGCGGCTAAATCATAAAGCCGCTGTTTGTATCAGTCTTTCTTTTTGTCATTACCATGTTAACAGGCTGTCGGTGTTGTAAATAATGGTCACGTCTGCTGTTTGCCGCTTTCAAGCGCAAGTCTTTGGGAACTTCCACACCCTCAGTTTTCCATTCGTTCCTTTATATTTACCATTGTTTCCACATACATACATTTTTCTGTGATAAGACCATCTGTAACAAAATTGCGTGTAGTTATAGGCCTTTGGCTTGTATGGCGATGCCTCCTCCAACTTCCTCATGATTTTGTTTCGTCAGACAGAATTTGCCCATAAGTTAGTATCTCCTCATATTATTTTCGATTTGCTTATCAATATTTTCAGCTGACCTTTCTTTACCATATAGTTTCCTTGAATTAGTTTTCTTTGACTATTAATATAATCTGCTAGTTGTTGGCTTTCATGACATATTCTATAATCTTTCACCAGCTTTAAATCTTTGTATGAATACTGAGCACTATATCTTTTGCTTTAGTAACTTCATCATTTACCATATAGGTATTATCCTTTGGGAAAATAAAAAGCGGCCCAGACTTTACATCTGAACCTAATTTTAGTCTCAGTTTTTTATTTTTAATTTTATTACTCATTTATAAATTATTTGTCCATAATTCCTTTTTGCTATTTGTGCTTTATTGATGGTTTCTTGAATCTGGACTACCAGCATTTGCCCAAAGTTTATTAATTTCGCACTTTCCATTTTCATTTGCCTAAGTCTAATAATATCTTTGTACTTTTGCATATCATGTAAACAGTTTATAATTTGTTGTTCTATAGCAGTTGCAATAGCATATATATTTAGGTTGCATTCTTTTTAACCATAGCAGACTTTTACGTCTTCCTTATAAAAAACTTTTTTATTCAGACTTTAAGTTATAATACACGGCATCACAATCTTCATTCCTTGTAATGAAGTTCTTCATCTACAACCTTTTATGAGTTTCTGATACCATGCTTTACAGTTATATTCTTAACCTTTTTCTCTGTTCCGACATTTGGGGCAATAATCTTTTTTCTTCCGTGTGTACCAATGGTTTGTGTTAAACTCAGCAAGATTGATTTATCTTATTTCTTGACTCCTTTATTTCCTCCTGTCTAAATAATATTATCTCTAGTTAATCAGGATATCTAATACACTCTTTCAATATATCTACAACATATTCTCCCTGTCAGTACTTCCTTTTCTCTACTATAACTCTCGAACTGGCCCTTGATTCAACATCTATTATTCTTTAGGATATTGAACCCATTTCCTATCTCCCAGTATTCTTGATTCCTGTCAATGTTGGTGTAATAACTTTCGTGGGCGCAAACACTGTAACTATCTGTATCTATTACTTTAAGTTTTTTTATTTTCATTATTTTTCCTAACCAATGAACTAGAGTATTAGTATAGAGTCAATACAGTTTTCTCTAATCCTGCAGTATAATAAATTTTGCTTGTTATGTTTGCAGCTCTTTTAAGTCTTCTTTGTTCATTTCTCTTTCTGCAATAAGTGCCATAATGGTTTCTTTCATTGTATGTACCCTTATCGTTTTTATTATTTAAGATATTATATCATAAATAGACTGATAAGTCACTTTTGCTTCTATTATATACTTGGCCTTTACGTTAGTATTTATTGAGATAGTCCTTGTTTTTTCCTTACTCACTTGAACTGCTCCAATTCCATAGATCTCATCATCCCGTTGACCATAGTTCCCAGTTCTTCGAGACTTCTTTCCTATCAGTCAATGGCCTCTCCCTAAACTGATATTGTTTCAGTGTCACTTGGCTGTTCCCTAAGCTTTTGTCTTCGTTCATTAACTTATGTCTTATCTCAGCCATTTCTTAGGATCTTACCGCTCCTGCCTGATAAGGCCATACCTCAGCGTCATGAACCTTGTAAGAGCGAATCCTTATACTTATTTGTTATAAAACTCGTAAAGTTGATTGTGGCCTTTCTGCGCTTCATCTCATCTTCATATAGGACATATACTGAGTTGTACCTGTACTCAAGACTCCAAATACATTGTTTACCACGCCTCTGTGGCTGTAATCTAGAATGACTTTTTTGATTAACATATTTAATCTTAACTGCAATGGTAAGATTAATCAGTTTATTCTCTTTGGCAGCATTCAGCTTAAAGTGTCTTCGAGTTTTATATCAGTTCAATGAATATATAAAAGGCTATAACAACTCCGCCTATTATGACAGTATAAATACAATATCAACCCAAAGGTATCAAATATCATATAAAGAATAAGATACATAAGCAAAAGTAAACCTATGATTGTGCCTGCTGCTACAAGCCCAGCTTTCAAGAAATGCTTTCCTGCTAAGCTCTACACCTCCTCTTCATGCCTAAGCACTGCCTTTTCACTGTTGACTTTCTTAGTCACTTTTATTGGTTTGCTCATCTCTTCTTCTTTCAGTCTTTTGTCTCGTCAGAATTATATCCTCCATACCTTTCCATAACCCCCGAACTCCATTCCAGTGACTCCAGTTCTCTCCACTTTCCAAGCTTTGATATATCCTTTCGCGTAGGTCAATATGTACTTTGCGTTGTAAACGGTTCCTTTCTTAGGCTCTTCAAGGCAAACCAATCATTTACATCTGAGCATCCTGTAGATAACGGTTTTACTTCATCATACTCTTTTTACAATTTTTGATTTGAAGATTAGCTTTGTCAATCTTTTCACAAATTGAAACGAACTTCCTCTTACCAATCAACCTTAACCTCTTCATTCCTTCGCTACCTTTTTATGAAATAAGCCCATTCAAACTCCTTCCCTATGCTCAGTTTCAATTCTTCAAGCAAACTCCTTTCCTTGTAGCCTTCGCTACCTTATAGGTCTTAAGCTTACCAAAAAACGCCATTTTTCAATTCTACTTATATTTCTCTCTATTTAGAAGCCCAATCTCTCAGTTTCTTTCCATACAGACTCAGCCTTTGATATAACAGCCTCGTCAGTTGTAAATTCACCGGCACGCGTTAAATTCCTTTTTCTGGCCTCAAGCTTAGGGTACTGAAAGTGCTGGCCAGTAAAAGTGCTATGGCCTACAGTATATTTATAAGACTTCATAAAGCAATTTGCTGCTTCTCTAAAGGGAGGATACATCTTAACTCAGGGCAAATCCCCATAGCTTTTAGCACCAGTCCATAGTCCTATCTGCAAGGCTTTCCCACCCTTCAGAGTTCCTCTAAAAGCACTTTAAAGACCGCAAAATTATTTCTTCTCTTCAAACTTTTTGTATTCCCACCATTTTGCTTTCTTTCCCAGTCCGGCATTTTCTCTAAGGACTTAACTTTCGCTCTATGGTTTCAAATTTCGTCATACCTAGAGGTCCCCAACCGCAAAATAAAGCAGTATTCATATTAAGGCTGAAACCATCCTCAACCAATCTTTTTAAGCTTTGCTCTGCCACAGCGAGGCAATTTAAGCTCTCCTTTAATATAATACGTCGATGATGACTTCATATCTCATGCTGTATACATTGTTGCTTTACATAGTGACAGTTTCCTCAATAGAGTGCGTCTTTTTATCTGTTCCATCGGCACAAACGGCTTTTCCTGGTCTACCGCTACATATTATTACTTTCTTCCTCCCATATTACACTCCCAGACTCTGTCTGTGGTGATATAAGCCTCCAAAGCCCATATCAGAGGCTGTGATTACAGGTATCTCTGTTTGTAAGGAATTTCAGGACAACAGCTTTATTCTGGTCAATCCTGCGTTTCGGCAGCGCTATTCGCAGGTGATATGAATCTCTGGCTGGTTTGTGTAGTAAATCATTTTCATCTGTATACCCAGCTACACTTCGTCCTTAACCATTTGGTCAATCTCAGTTTCTGCCTCCATACCACTTTTGGTGCAGGCTTTGCAGAGAGTGTTATCTCAGTATACGCGTCCTTTACAGCTACAAGCGAAAGCCTAATACTGTTGTCTTGTCCTCCTCCATCCAGCACACTATGCCCGTAGGTTCATCTGAGGTCTTGTCTTTGCAGCGAGGCGAGGCTCCTCAGCATAAGTAGGTTCTGCCCTCTAAAGTATCCTTTCTACCCGAGGAAAGCTTCCTAAGTACTCCATCTTGCCCAAGCATCTATAAGAAGCCTCTCCTACCACGCTGTACATAGAGCCATGGGTTCTTCAAGAGACTCATCAGAGATAGGGTAATGACACAAATTGGCACTTTCTTCCTGATTACTTCGACTAGGGACTTATTAAGCTTCTCCAGCCTTTTCCTTTTGCTTATTTTAGCTGTTATAGGCTCAAGCTTTTGGATATGGTAAGTATTCTAAAGTGAAGTCCATCTTCCTCGCAAGCTCAAATAAAGCAGTATCATTTAGCCAAAGCTCGATTTTCTGATTGAGTAGTATAGTATAAAATGCCTCGTCATGAGGTTAAAGAATGTACTTCCTTTTCAAATCCCAATTCCTTAAATACAGTGACATCTATATGACATCTCTTTTGTAAACTGTAGGAAGATGAAATTCCCCAGGTATTCTATCTCGTTAAACGGATAAAAAGCTATTTAGTAGCATTTAATCAAAGCTTCAAGAAATATCTTCATCAGCTGCTCTGCCTTATAGGTCTTATCACATACCCTTATCTCTTCATAAAGGCAGGCATATTTGATGAAATCCTGTACTTCGACAATGTCCTGACTCTGTTTTGTCTAACTCATCTCCTATTATCCAGTCATTTTTACTTTTCTGTACGCCAGTCTCAGGCAGGTATAAAAGTGTTGCTCTTTCTCGCGGCTGATTCAGAGCCGAAAGGCTCGTTATCATAATAGGTCAGCTGGACACTAATCCTCGCAAATGTCCATTTCAACCAAAAGTCCTGCCTTCTCTCTCTCTCATTATCAAAACTCCTCATCTATAGTCTCCAAGAAAACAGCTTGTCTATAGTTTCCTTTTGAGCTACATAATTCCTCTATATATTCTTTCAATGTCGTCTGACAAAGTCCTCATATATATACATCCTGATTTTATCAGAGAATGAGCTATGTCCCAAGTCTTCCTCAAGAGCACATCCTGTCGATGACTAACTCGTCACTCATTATTATCTTTTGGCTCATCATCCACCTTTTTCCAATTAATGGAAATAATACTGTACGCTACTTCATGCAAAAGCAAAAATTCTTTTACAAAGATGCCCTGATACATTCTTCATCCATTCTACGAGTATAGCTTCTGTCTCGCGTTGGCAGAAGAAATGATTCTATAATCGATGTCCTCTCCTACAGCTGTCAGCATAGCATACTACATAGTTTGAATTTTTCGATTTCAGCAGGAAGCCTGCATTTATTCTTAAATTCCTTAAAGAACGGAAGTATAATGCCGATCTGGCGAGATTTTCACCATGCTGTGACATAATCCTCTCTCATCTAGTTTAAAAACTTCTTCTCGCTTAGGATTTTGAGATATGAGACAATGAACAATGTGCTTTTTGTCTTGTATGCCTCATCATATATGCGCTTTTTCAAAGTATTTTGACTCGACTCTTACATCCCCTCACAAGCCACTTGTAGGAAACATAGGATAAAATGCCTTACTCAAGGTCTTCTGCCAAACTTTTCGTAGTATTCAAATATCTTATCGGATTCCACTGCAAGAGACTCAGAAAAGAGCATCTGCTGAATAACCCTGAGACAAATTCTACATTCAGTAAATCCTATCTCTAAGTTCCTTGTATATCAGGTCCAGTTCAGTTACACCACTCATAATTGTTCTCAGGAAGATAACAACCTCATCATCAGCCTTTTTATCAAGCAACAGTCTGTATGCAGAAGAAATAATTATTCCAAAGTTTTTTCTCTTGCCTCATCTTCATCTCTCTGATATAGGATGAAATGACCTTAGACAGCTCTCCTGCCCCCACCATATCAAGGCCAATTATACTTAAGCGCCTGAAGTGAAAAGAGGGTATACATTTCTTATCAAGGGTTATATTGGCAGCATAATCAGCCAGCTTTCCCGTCAACCTGATTAAAAATCATAGTCACTAATATGAGTTCAAGCTTTTCACCTTCATTGGCTTCAAAGTAGTACTCTAAGAGCTTATTTCTTATAAAATACTTATATTCTTCTGTAATAACCTTAGATGCATAGTAAAGTTGCTCACAGATTTCGGTTAGGTGCTTACACATCTTATGAAAGCGGTCATTTTTCAGCAACAATGGTAAGAAGTTCCATATAGCTTCTATCTCCTGCCTCATAACAGCTTATTTAAATAATCTAGTAGTTTATAAGTCTTTCCGAATCACAATATTCTTTTGGCAGGATATAGGTTTCCTTCTTTATCCGCCACTACAGCAGTAGAATACTCTCCTGACACATCTGCTATGGCAACTCCGTCATTGAACTTATATGAAGAGCCAGCCTAAGTCCCTCTAGTAATTATGGTAACAAACTGCATATTTGCATTTTTACATACAATTTTCTTCTTAAAAATCACTGACGGCAGATAAGAATAATGTTCTGATAAAAGTTGTAATCCTTAAATACCAGCTTATATACAGTTGCAAAGATTGGCACTGATTTCACCTTTTTAATCTGTTCACTTGCAAATGAGTAGATTTGCTCCTTATATTCCCTATATATCCTGTAAATCAGCCTCATTCTTATTCTTTATCAGGTATGAATACAGCAGGGCTTTTTTGCGGTATTAAGTGTATTATCATATAAAAAGTATGAATATACCGAGAGTTCTATTTTCTCATCTGTATCATCTCTCATCGTTCTCATATACAGTTCGTATATTCCTGTAAAGCTCTGATACCTCGCTTGATTCCTACTTCTATACCATCTATGGTCGGCTTTCATCCATGCTCTTTTTTTCTTATAAGCTGAGCGCATATTGCCTGAACAACCTCTTCAACTCCCCAGTTCTTATAGACTACTTCAAGGAGCTTAATTACAGAGGGACTGAAACTCCTTAGTTCATTTTGCAAGGATTACAAATTTCTCTGTGACAAGCTTTCCTCGAGAAAAAGCTCATGTTTTATAGCCCAGTTAACTACTTGAATAGAGAATGGATTAAGCTTTCCGAAGTAATCCGGTTGAGCCTTATATATACTCCAAGCTCCATGAGCAAAAACGGACTTTGGAAAGCTCTCAGTATAAAGCTGTTCAATCAAAAATCCAGCCTTCTGGCTAAATTCATCTTGTATCTGCCATCCATAGTGATTAAAAATATAATCCCGCCTGATAGCCCTTGATATTAATAAGCTTTTCTATCTCTCGCCTGTATTTATCCTTATGATCATCAGGTGCAAGCCTGTACTTGAAAATAAATATAAATAAGCCTAAATAACGGTATCTGTGTATTGGTATTAAGCTTTTGCAAGTTCTTCCTTGCCTCTGCCCTCATTTCCATTAATCAGATGTAAAGTAAATATTGACATAATCAACTATTTCCTGATTTCTCCCCTGATATACCAATGCTGTACAATATCGTCCGCGCTATGCAGTAGTCACATTTTTAAGGCTGCTTGTCCCCATACGATAGGCGTAGAATTCATCTATTAATTTTTAGTATACTCAAATCTCTTTCTATTCGCAGCAGACTTTTCAGGCGAAATTGTTGTATTTATAAAAATTAAACTCAATACAAAGATCTTCTTCAAAGGTACGGAAAAATTATCCTTCCACTTGCTTTTCTCAGACCTTATCACCTCGGATCTATAAATACCTCAGTGCAAATTCTCCGTCTTCAAAGGACTCATTTGTTACTTCATTTTTATTAATTCTAAAGAACTTACCCTCCGTAATGATATCAGCCTTAACATATCCCCAGTTGCTCTTTCATGAATGATAAGCTTATCCTGATGGGAAGCCCTGAAAATGTGAAAATTATAAACTGTCCTGTCAGTAGTAAGTCTAACCCTCTGCTTACTCTAGTAAAACAGAAAACTCCTCTAACGCCCTGTATCTGTCCTTGTTGCGCAAGTCTCTGCGTATGAGTTTGAAGCTCCTCCTTATCTTTTAGAACATATTTTCAAATTATCACTGTAAAATATCTTGCTGCAAGTTCAAAAATTTGCTCAGCAAAGGAAGCAAACTGATAGATATATATATCTTCACCCGAGGCTATAAGAGCTTTTCTTTAACTTTGATAAAATAAGGAACAGTAATCTCTACCACAATCAGTAATCAATCGTATGTTTCCACTATAATCCTGCTCTGCTGCCAGTCCTCTTCCATCAAATTCGAATCTGTCTCTACTCGACCTGAAAAAGCAACCTTGTCAAACTTTAAAGCGATAATCATTACAGGTAAACTATAGCCTCTTATCTTCTATCGCATATTTTAATTCATCCTCATATCTTATCTAAAAGAACCGACAGCACCTGTGTGTGGTTCTAACTGATACTTCTAAAGAGGAGGGACAGACATATTTCCGGAAGCTCAAAGTTAAACTTTCTTCCGCAAAATTTTCAATCTTTTTCTTTCCATTAGTACCCTCCTTACAATAGCTTTATTTTCATATATGATATCTTCTTCCCGGTCCGTTACTACTATGGTAATGCAGGTACCCAAGTTCCCTTTCGATAAACTCAATGTACTTCTGCAGTTCTCAGGTAGTTCCTCACATTTTCATTCCTTTAATCTCACATTTCCAGCCCGAAGCTCACATACCGGCTTAGCCTTCTTAAGCTCAGCTGTTACCGGAAAATCTCTTGTTATCTTACCATCTATCCTTACAGCCCACACAAATAGGAAGTTCACCAGAGATATCCGAGTACATCGAGTATTTGCTGTTTAACCTGTGTGGCAATCTCTCGCATCCTCACGCGCCACAGCTGGCTTGCTACAGCATCAAACCATCCCACTCTTCTTGGGCGTCCTGTGGTTGCTCCGCACTCTCCCGGCCATCTCCTCCTCTGTGTCTAAGCTCGTCCGCCTCTTCACCAAAAGATTTTGCATTGACGTAACTCCTCCTGCTCCAACTGCACCTCAGAATAAGCTTTCTTTACAACAGCCATATAATATCCTTAATCCTCGTCAGCGTGGCATACCTGCCCTATAGCACTACAAGCAGCAAGGGTTGAAGAAGATGTAACCAGTAGGATATACATGCCAAAATCAGGATCTTTAGGGTTCCAAGCTGCCTCAAGAAGTACTGTCTTGCTCATGCTCTTTAAGCGCTCCTGTATGAAAAGTGCGGCATCGCAAAATACAAGGAGCAATCATATCCCTCATATTCTGATGAAGTGTCTCAAGAAGCTCCGCCTTGTCAATGGCAGGCTTGTGATAAAGATGCTCTAAAAGTACATCTTTTGTATACATACTCTTTCTATTTTTCTTCAGAATCTCGTCATCAGCTCTGATACCTGAAAAGCCAATTTTAGCATATTTGTCCGAATAAAAAGGAGCTATGCCTGACTCAGTAGAGCCAAACGAGTTTTTGCCAAGCCTTTCTTCCTGTATTCGTCAAAACTTGATGATGGTAGGCATTATAATCTGTGCCCTGTCAGATACAAGCACCTTTTGGCTTTGGTACCCTTTTCAATCAATGAGTTGATTTCTAACAAGATATGAAATATTAAGTACCGCACTTCCTATAATGCTTGTGGTATGACCATAAAAATACACCTGAAGGAAGTAAATGAAGTGCAAAACTACCATAGTTATTGATGATAGTATGTCCTGCATTGCTTCCACCCTGAAATCTAACGATAATGTCAGATGTCTCTGCAAGCATATTCGTAATCTCACCCCTTACCTTCGTCTCCCAATTTGCTCCAACTATTGCTCTTACCATTCCTATCCCTTTCTTTATAGCTATTTAGATTTTTCTTCTTCATAAGCCTGTCTGCCAAGCTCCATAGCTCCAAGTATGCCCTGTTGTCATTAAGGCTGTTTTGGAACCTATATAATTATCCATATCCTTTAGTTCAGGAGTATGTAAATACCCGTTAAGCAACTTAGTAACCTTTTTCTAATAAGTGGAAAAAGTCTGGTCTGGTTCATAATCCTCCACCTAAGATTATTTTTGTGTGAAACAGTAAGCATATAATTAACCAGTGCCTGAGCTATATACTCGCTTTCAACTCCCAAGCAAGGTCGTTAGTCTTCCAAATCATAGGCCTTTTTATTCCATCTTTTTCCATGGATGGACCTGCCGCCAGACCTTCAAGACAGCTGTCATGGTATGGGCATATACAATTTCCCTTATCCTCAGGATGCTTATTTACTCATGATGTGTCCCGCTTCGGGATGAAGCATACCGTGATACAAGCTTGCCTCCAATTGCAATGCCAACACCTATTCCTGTTCCTATGGTAACATTGACGACTGAATCAATGCCTTTAGCACAGCCAAATACCATCTCACCAAGACAGGAACCGTTTACATCAGTATCTATTTTCATTGGAACCTTTATATTCTTTTTGAAGTTCTTTAGAGTAAGTCATAATGTACCCAAGGAAGCTTTAGGTGTATCCAAAATCTGCGTAGGTAGGTGATGCAGGTGATACATCCACAGGTCCGTAGCAGACTCATCCCAAGTGCATCTATATTTTTATCTGAAAACCACTTTAACAATGTCAGGTACTGTTTCTGCAGGAGTGCCTGTCGGTATTGATATCTGCTCGAATATCTCACCTTTTCATCTCCGACACAAAAAGAACCATCTTTGTTCGCCTGCTTCAAGACCACCTGAGTCTCATGTTTCTTCCTCCCTGATTTATGATTGATTTTTGACGCACACACCTCATTTAACATTTTTTTTGATATAATAAAGGGCAAGACGAGAATAATTTGATAATTAGAAATTATTTTAATTATCGCCAAAATCCCTTATATTTAATGGCAACATCACAAACTCACTAATATCAAAGAATTCAACCCATTAAAAATGATTTAATGATCTGATTGTTTAGTCTGTGTATTGAATTAGATTATTTATTCTCACGGTAACTGTGTTATTTTTTATGCTTATCATTAAGTTCCTTTGATATTGATGAAAATCTTGATATTAAGGCATAATATACCTCTTTTAGGCTGAATCACTATGCTCACAAGAGAGATGATAACGATTTAAACCCATATTGATGACCATGGGAAGAAGTCAGTTCTGTCGAAAATGAAGCAGACTTTTTCATTTTAGAGGTGATTGTGCTACAGATAAAAAACCTAACCTTAACCCATAAAAGATAATCGAATTATACTCAAGTAACTTTTCCTCTTTAACGACGGAGATACAAGGCTGTAATTATCGGTGAAGGTTGAAACGGAAAACCACCTACCAAAGTGATATATGAGCAAAGAGCTATCAATAACAACCTACTGCGATGAAGATGGAACTCCTTATTAAATCCGGGGAAAACTGCTTATCTCCCACAGGTAGAGATGGCGGAATGAATTGTTTTTAAGCTAAGCGTATATGACTATTTTATGTGAGTCAGATGGTTTTCACAGAGCCTCCAAAGTACAAGATTGCCAAAGACTTTGGGCTTCCTTGATGATTTTTTATTACAGTGAACAAATAATGGAAACTCAGGAGGCGTGAAAAAAACTAAAGTCTCAATTTATCAGGTTTTTGCTTGAGAACCTAAGGTTCTTTACTCGACGATATCTAACGATTACTGGATTAATGATACCTTTGGTCTCCTTGAAACCATAATAAACATTTGCCATAGTCATATTCATATATCTGATGACGAGGTATTGATTGGAAAGCACGCCAACATGGTAACCACCTTGAACAGATTAAAAGAAAAACAGAAAGCAGATATAATAGTAGCAAGGCTTCCAGTCTCTCAGTATATGGAGAAAGCATGATTTAACAATCAGGAAAAGAGTTGCTGAAAACGACAGGCGTCTGAAAAAGATCTTGAGATGAAAAACTAAGCCGCATATATACAAAAAAGTGTTGGAACACGCACAGGCAATCTATTTCATGAAGAGACTTCAGGGGATGGCTCTTAAAAAAAGAAGATGGATGGTAAAGTCTATGGCTCACCGCTTTGAAAGGGGAAGAAAGAGACATGACTTTTGAAAGTCCTGCAACAGGAGGAGGCTACTTTTAAGCTTTTTGAGAGACAGGAACTCTTTAATTCCATCCGAAAACAGTCATACAATTGAGCTCCCTGTTACACCCCGGATAACAAGGTCCCTGCTGAAAACATCAGCTTAAATCTTCGGTCCTGAAAATTCGCATAATGGTAAGAATGGTTCAGGAAAGATGCAAGTCTCACACATAAAATGCTGAAATCTTGCTATCTAGGGACTGATTATAAAGCATGAATATATGTCACAAGTAAACCATGAAGATATGTTTAAACTGGATATAACTCCTGTAGAGTACCTCTGTTCTGATATGTAAGTAAAAGAAGAAAAGAACAAAATCAGAAACTTTAAAGCGTCTGCTAAATCATACATCAGATGAGAGGAACAACCCAATCTCTGAACTTCCTAGGTGGCTGGGCATAAGATTTACCAAGATGAGTTATTATCTTATGGGCAATGTACTCCATAATGATGAGCCCACGAGGAATTTTTTCCCTTTCAGGTCCTGTAATCAACAGAAAGATGTTGAAGAGTAATTATCCAGGTGCCACTGTTTCCTGATTCAGGGTTTTAATCTAGTGGCAGTTCAAATTTATTTCACCTTAGGATTTCCGGAAAGCATCATCTCTTTTTTCAATTGCAACATTTTTATAGTTTTTGGTTTCTTTGTAACACATAACGATCTGCCACTCCCTCTTATCCTCACCATAAGTTTTTCACTGCTAACGAGATAGTCTCAAGAGCTCATACTCTTAAGATCCACACCCAGAGTGTCTCATGAAATCTTATATGCACAATTGGTCCCAAGCCTCGAGATGAAGAACCACTCTTGAATCTGAAGCCACGACAAGCCCTCGTCATCAGATGGTGAAATACCTTCCATAAAATTCACAGCATTGAAAGTGCCTCTGCCTGCAGGTGGCACCACTACCCTCCCTTAGCTACAAAAACCCATGAGACATTTGAGTGGCAAATTTCTTCTCTGAAAGCCCCTCAGTCAGTGCTACAAGCTCAGACAGCGCTATTATAGTCTTAAGATAAATCTTATCCTGTACCTTGGTCTTAAGACTCTGCCAAGAGTGAGCTCATACTCTTCCTCAGCCTCTCATAGAGCTCACATATACTGTCTTATAGGGCCTCTTCTTCCTGTAGTCTCCCCTTTAAGCACATTGGAATAGCTTCCTTTAGATAATATTCCTCCTATAAGCCCTTATAAAGTACCATAAGACCTGAGAGCAATTATGTGAGCCACACTTATTCTCCTTCTCATCAAAGCTGCTTCCCAGGCCTGGAAGCCTGAAATATTCCATTTTCAAGTATATCTTTTATCCATATTTATTCTCATATTTATGGAAAGCTCAAGGAAGTTGGACAGTTCATAGCTATTTCTCTATCCTTTTATAAACCGCGCCACCCTCACTGGTCATCTTCAGCCCTTTCATATCCCCCACATGTGCTAATTCTGGAGTAGAAATCCTCCATCCCTGAGTAACTATTCTCTTCAACTGTAGTTCCTTAGTGGTAGAAATTTCTTTTGCACCCTAGGAACTCATTAGCAGGATGAACCTGCTTTACGACATAATTCTTCCATATTGGTGGAGCCCTGGCTTCCAATTATCTGTCTTATTCTATCCAGTAACAGTGTCAAACTCCCTTACAGACCTATTATAGCCCAGGATCGCCTCAGTAACTATAATCCAGCCCTCAGGTACACCGAAGTTGCCAAACTTCTTCTCCATGGAACCAGCGCATCATAGGCGCAAGTGTCTCTGACACACAGTTAATTTTCATCACAGCATTCTCCTTAATGCCCCTGGTCTTTCTTATGCTCCCTTGCCAGATACTTCCTTTGCTATAATCCTTCGCCTACAGGTAGGCTCCAGTGGTGGAACACATCTTCCATCATATTCCTCTTTATATAAAGGGAAGACCCACTGCAATTCTGCCCCTCTGTATGGTGGTACGGCATAGGATACAAGTGCAACCCCTTCCCTCAGGCCACCACCCACCTATTACACGCAGTCTACCCACTCCTGAGGTCCCACCAAAAGCAGTATGCTGTTTCACCTGGTGGCAACAGATAATTGCTCCATCTTATCCTTTTTCCAAATACAACGCTAAAGTACGCTTTATCTCTTTGTCTTTAGCTGCTTTGTCTTATCTTTTTTACCTTTTCTAAACATCCATCACCAAATGTACCACAGGAAACTCCCCCACCATATAAGGGAATTTTCCACTAGGTAAGCAGTCTCAGGAAACACAAAAACCACATCATACTCAGGCTTTGTTTGTAGGATAACACCATCTGGTTGTAAGTAAATTAATCCGTGAAGGCTTACCTTATTCCTACCTCTTTTACCATCAGCTATATAGCTGTAAAGGCAACCTAAAGTCTGTGCCTCCCCCCTCCCGATACACTTTCAAACTCTTTTTTATATATGCTCAAGTTTCTCTTATTATGTAGTACCCAACATCCTGAATCTGATTGTCACATTGAATAATAACACATTCTGGTAACAACACCACAAACTCTCAGTGTAACACTCTTCTTCTGGTCAGATATTCATGAAGTCTCAAGGACAGCAGCTCACAATCTCCGCTACCGATCCTGAGGGTATCTATAACAACCATGTACCTTTAACTGGCCTGAAACCTCATATTCCGGTTCTCTTATAAGAGGTATATTCATGCTTCCAAGTCCAGTTAAGGTAAAATCCATAGTCAGTTGGTCTCAAATCAAGCTTATCTCTTCCATAGGTTCTCAAACTTTCTGAGAGGAACTAGTATAAGACACCTTTTCCTTATTCTTGTCACAAGACTTGATACAGCCTGTATTTCTCTACACCTATACTCCTGGAATATGTCTCAATCTCCGTCTGATTTTAGTACCATCCTCCAGCCTTCCTCTCTCGCACATCTTCCTCTGTTTATCGCGCAAAGTTTCAGCCCTTTATCATCATACTTTATATTATCCTAAAGGAATGTCATCCACCCAAAGGAATTCTCAAGAGGCATATCTTCTTATTCTTTAAATAGTCACAGATGGCTCCAGGAAATATTCACACTCCCCTTGCTATCTCACTCCTTGAAGCTTCTTTTCCTCAAGAGGTGAACAACCATAGTTACGCTTTTGGCTTCATTTCATCTTACATCCCTCCAAATTCATAATATGGTGCTAAGAATTCCACAAATTTCAACCCTCTCCCCTACAATATTATGTCCAAAGAGGTGAAGTACGTCAGAAGATAGGTTTCCATTGGATAATGAGAGGGTTTTTCCATATACTTCAGCAGCCATCATAGGCAAAAATGTAGCTGTCACCGTCTGTTGTTGTGAAATCCACTCTCATATCCGCTATTATCTCAAGTCTGTCAGCTAAGTAGAGATAGTGTATAGAGAGATAGAGTTCATTTTAGCTGCATTAAATAGATTCTAAGCCCAGGTTCTCCTAGTATTCCTTTATTACTTCTTCCCATTTTATATTTCATTATCCATTATGTTTGTTTTCTTAAACTTTATTTCTATATTTCAATCATACTATTGACACCCTCTGCAAAGTTCGTCTCGCAAAAGAAATCACAGGCCCTCATCTTTTGTGGATTCCTTTGTATCAAATATTCCCATCAATACTGGTGAAAAGTGTGTGACCGGAGCTGTCCTTATTTTCGCAGTCATCTAGAAGAACTTCTTTTACAAGTCACTAAAACTCAAGGGTATTCTGCCTTTTTCATCCTAAGTTTCACAGGATATATAAGCCTGGCTTTAAAGACCCCATTACTTAAGTCCATTGAGGCTTTTTGAGCGAGAATAGCCCATCATTTCATATATCTATCCCTTCTGCTCACATTATCTCCCTTGTAATTCATTCCTGCAATTCATGGCATTATTTCAGCCACTATTTTCGCTCCCTACATTATCCTGGAATTATTGAAATGGGAAAACAATCATTTCCATAGAAACTGTCACAGTTTCATGAGGCTAAAGTATTTCCTTGCCCTCTTAAGGTTTCCTCCTGCCCTTTTAACTCTATAATCAAGGTTGCTGCACCAGGAAGGTCTGTCACTTAAAGCTTTCTTATTTTATCAAAGAATACACTTATAGATTTCACAACTGTAGAGCGTTATTTCCTACCTCTATATTGGTGGAAGGCCACCTCAGTCAGCTCTCAGGCCCCTACAAAGCATAGGGCAGCCACACCTTCGTTACGCCTCCCTCCCTCTTCATAGACAGCTCTTTTAGTCTGAAATACACACATTGCAGTAATCCATTTCCAAATATTTAATACCATATCAAACCCCAATCCCAACCCATATGCTTAATTGAAATGCATCATAGGCTTAATACATACCACGGTATTGTATCAATGTTATAGCAATCGCAAGCTCATTTTGTAATTTTTGCCTGTTAGAAAAGAGTAGGGACATAAGAACAAGAGGCACAGTTAGCAGGTTACAAATACTGCTAATTTTGAAGAAAATATAATAGGTTTGATCTTTTGGCATCTTTTAATCTCACCCTTTGTCAAGTGCAAGTTCCATATTGCCTCTTGCAACATATATATATTTCCACCACTGCATAAGTAATCATCTTGTTTATCCGGAGTTTATGAAAATGCAAGAGCAATGGAGGCTGCCAATATACTCCTCCCATCTTGAAGCCTGATTCTCATCACCTCCCAACAAAATCCTGACAGTTTAGGCAAAAAAGCGTACTCATCCCTTGAATGCTGTTAACTAAACTTATAGAAACAGCAAGGCAAAGCTCTGTATAAACCAGTTGTTTTACATTTACATGCGTATGAGCACAAATTCCTCCCACATATCTGTTAAAGTGAATCAGCTAACCATGTACCATAACACAGGTCGACGCAGTAGACTACCAAACCCCACTCCCCATATACTGCTTCTCACCCGGCCGTATCTGTTACCCTGAAAGCTAAGTTGGTTGACAAGACTTGATATTCATGCTGTTTGGCTCCATAGATACCGCTATCCCTGCGCTACTCCATACCGCGAAGGTTATTGCTTAAGTCCCAATTGAGCTTTCACAGCCATAGTAATACCTACTCTTGTACTTGTTAGTATGAACTAGAGCAGGTTTAAGGCTCATGACTGTAACCTTCCGTTATCGGGCACCAGCTTCACCTGCTCGCCGTTATAATAACCGCTATTGTTATAATTATCGGTACACTAGTTCCGTTTTTCTCTCTCTCTCATACTGGCATCATAAGCTTCCTGAACTCGTTTAAACTTTCTTCTGTTAATGATGAAAGAGAGGGTCTTCAATATAAATCCGACATACTTCCTGCTAAGTTCTTGTAAGTTCTTGCCCATCAATACTATGTTTCTTGATACCCTAGTACTCATATGATCTTCATTCTCCAATCTCCTGCTTCAACTTGTCCACACCATCATACAATATTTCAAACAATGATATCTTTATAAGATAGTCTTCAAAGGTAGTCATGTGCACTCCACTTTATAGTCATTTCAAGCATATGTTTCATTTACTTTCCAAGTTCTATTCTAAAATCTCTTAAAAGGATTATAATTCCCTTTATATCATCTCATAATTCCTCATATCATCCATTATATATATATAAATTGCCCATGAAAAGCTCATTCTTCAAATCTTCTCCCAGCTATCCTTTCATACGAATATTTTTGCCATTATCCCGTGCCTGTGCAGCTGCTTTCATATCATCATCCTCTGCCTTCAATTCTGCCAGGTTATCGCTCTCTCCACTTATCTTTGTCTGCCTTCATGGCCTTATGGGTCTTTTATAAGCATCTCTTATGCCAAAGTCCCAGGCAGCCGCCCAAGCCTTAGAATACTGATCAAAACGCTGTGTCAGGATGATATCTGTGGCTCTGTGCAGACACCACCTAAACTTATCTGTAATTACAGGCTTTTTTAAGAGGATGTACCAGCAAGCTACTTACTATAGCTGAGTCAGTCTTCATATAATTGAAGCAGGACTCATAAGAAACGTCATATCACAGGAGGAAGTGAAATCTTCCGTCACGCCGTATCTTTCTCCCAAAGTCTCACAAAGCCCACAGTAAAGCTTCCTCTTGAAACTTACAAATTTTAAGCCTCAGCTCCATCTTATTAATATTTATGTATCCGTACATAAACTCCCATACATAAAGTTGTCGCGTTAAGAGAATTCCATTTAACTGACAATATAAGATTAAACCCGGCATCAATCAAAGTCAATTAAATCGAAGACTATGAATCTTAAAAATATTTGCACTTTACAAAAAACCTCAACAAAAGTATCCTTATTTTTTCTTAGAACAAGCTTTTCCTTACCACCTTACATATGGTCTTGCACCTCAGGAACACACGCCCATCTCACACACTGACTGGCACGAACAGTATTGCTGGAGTGTGGTCAAAACAATTGCCACCCTATACCTATACCAAGTCTCTAGCCCAAATCCCTAGAGATTAACGCCTCAACTTCAAAATGTTTCAAGCTCCAGTCTGGCCTCAATCAACTGACTTAACCTTGAGGTCAGCAAGACTGCCTGAACAACACCCCTTCCAGAGTTCTTACTGGAACATCAAGGCTTCTAAAGAGGTCTACTGTATTTCACACATCTTATCATGTTCACCTCATTGCCTCTTCCAGTATAATACAATCATACTTCCTGCTTTTCAACCAGGATATTGATAAACCCTTTCTATCAGAAGCACCTTTCCTATGTGTGAATAACTGGTAAACCCATAGCTGCCTCTACTCAAGACTGTCCATGGGGCAAGCGTCCACCATAGAATGCGTTCGTTTGTTCCAATAAGATGTGATCTTCAATCTTATACACCCAGGTCTCGCCTCGTAAAAGTTCATTACTCCTGTCACCATGGCATTGTCTAATCATAAAAGGAGGTCGCAGAAATCCCATCTCACCATAAAGTCCCAAGGCCGCAAGGCACAGAGCTGAGGAAGTCTCTACGTCACCATAAGGTATGCAAACCCATTTACCTATCGGTACCAATACCCCACCTATAATCTGAGTACATGATATATCTCAACAGGGTAATCTTTAGGCCTCCAAACCTAAGATTCTATTCATCCTTACATAGGTACTGCTTTCATCTGATGGTGTTAGGTATGGGTCACTGGCTATTTTCTTGATTTCATCAAGTTCAGCCTGCTCAAGGACCCAAGCCCCGGTGGCATCGGCAGCAACTTCCTCTTAAGCTCTCAGCTCATCCTTCATGTCTCCCGGTTTTATATGTGCGCCAATCTGCTTACTTAGTTTATTCTTCTCAGCACGGCTGTCCTTGGTTTTAATTCTTCAGATCTCCACCTGTTTCAATCACTTCCTTTTACCAAAGGAAGTCAACCCTGAAATTTATTTCTTGATGTTCTGCAGGCTTTTAACCACGTCCTCGGGTTCCCTCTCTCGACAACTGATATCTAACATAATGCCAACTTAAAAGTATATTTTTAACACAGTCAAAATGACCTTAAACCCCTATAACAAAGCAAGTTTGCACAGGGCTTAAGAATATTATTATTGTTTAGAACAGTCAAAAAGAAACCAACATTTCTACAACCTGAATTGCTTTTCTTGCTATATGTTGCCATGTTCCATCAGAAGGCTTCAAGGTAGGCAGTATTATTTATCTTTGCCCCATAGTCAATGGCCGAAAAGCAAATCTTCGCAGGCTTGTTACTGACACGAGGCCTTATGTGCATCTACTAAAAATAAAGTTTTCATCATCCACCTTATACAGAGATCGCTTTATAGGTCTGCCATAAGATATTCTCATAATAGTTCAGTTATATCATCATAAGTGTGTCAAATGCAATACTGTAGTTTTTCTCCATCCAACCTGCAACGATTGAATCGGTAATCAGTCGGAGAGATCTCCCCTCCTCCCTCTCCATTTCTAAGAGTTCTTATTTCACTGATGAATTGACGGAGCTATCAACCCGTGACATCTTCTTTAAACAATGATTCAAGTCCTGTCTACACCGCCCAGCATCCCTGCCAACCCGCACTGTATACATGGTTACAGATACTTTCCGTCTGTAGAGACATCCCAAGAGTTACCAGTACCGCTTTGGGAACACTAACTTCTGCGCCTTCGTCATGTTCTGACAAAGTCGAAAACCTGATTCAAGGTTTTGTTCATCAAATGTATCAATGCCAATTCCTTGTACCTTCAAGTCTTCAGAAGGCACGTTATCTGACTGTTGCCTTATTTAACCCTTTATAAATTTCTTATTCTTTACCTTTCTTTTTACTGATAGTTAACTAACAATTTTGTTCCACCCTATACGGCACATTTTATGTTTTTTTCAAGATATTTTAAACGATGAAGCACAATTTTTGTAGGTATCATTATGTAAAACTTGCAATTTTATTTTTCCCCAACCGCCGTGGCATTACAATCTTCTCCTGTATTCTATCCTTTATTTGTTTCTTTTTAAAAATCCCTATTAGGATAGAACGAGAGTCCATGCTTCCTTTTGCAACATCTTGTACAGTACTCACAAGTACTATCCTTGCTAGGATTTCTTCGTAGTTTCTCGAACATCTGTGAGGTCTTCCCTTATTTCACACAGAGAGGCATGAGAGCACTTTCTTAATTCCTGCTCTTCAGCCGCCACTGCTCTTTCAGGAAGCCCTCCCAGAAGAACCTGTCCTCAGATACATCTCCAGTCGCAAGAGAGAGTCTTACTAATAACAAGCTAACCACAACGAAATTGGCTGCAGTAAACATAGTTATTCCTGTTAGACGGACCATCCTTTGGTACCGAGCCTGATGGCAATATGGATATGTATGTCTTGTTCTAAAATCAATTTTCTTTCAACAATAATGATTTTGTTGTTTACAGTCACAGACCTTCATAACATCTCCAAGCTGTCCGGTGATTGCCAATCTCCCGGCTCCTGCAGCAATGCTGTCGTTTCCATAAAGGAAAATTTCTCCTCCTGCCTGAGAGTCCAAGCAAGACCCGTCACAACTCCGGAATATTGTGTTTCAGCACCTTATCGCAGAGCCTTTTATTGCCACAGTTTAGAAAATCTCCTTCTTTTTATTAACAATTTATCAACTTCTTTTTCAAGAATCTTAACTGCCTCTGTCCATTAGCTTGTCAATCTGCTTCTTAAGCCCCCTTACCCGGTCATAGTGTAATCATTATGTTCGTATAAGCACTGAATCAGATATTCAATATTTTTCTTCAGAGTCCTGTCTCCTCTCAAGAGACCTTGACATAAGATGCCTTGGCAATATGGGAATCTCTCCGCAGTATAGCCTGAAAGCTCTATTATTCCATTCTATCAAGGAGAGAGGCTCACTCATCTCATCAATACTGCTAGCAGTACATATAAACAATACCTTAGAGAGATCATAAGGCATTATCATGTAATGGTCTGTAAATACATTCTGCTCAGGATCAAGCACCTCGCTGGGCGCGCACCTCAGGATCTCCGCCAGAAGCCCATATCCCAGTTTGTCTATATCCCATCAAGCACACCAGGTTGTTTACACTGAACGCTGATACTCCCTCCATTATACGTCCGGGCATTGCACCCATGTAGGTTCTTTCGATGCCCCTGCCCAGCCCTCATCCTTTATACCTCCGTCACCCCTTGAGTATACTTTCTACTTCAAGTGCCTGATAGCCCTGTCTATACCGGTTTTTCCCGGGTTCCTGGTGCAATCCTGTAAACAGAATTGAGCCTGGCATTTTGCTCAAGTGCCACACCGCACCCTGCCCTAATCACTCTTCCCTAAGGGTTTCTGAGGCATTATGATTACGGCTCCCATGAGTATTCTTTAGCCTTCGGATATCATTTCTTTGTTCTTCTCAGACTTCCAGCTAAGAGCTGTAACAAACTCAAGATATTCAAGTGTGAGAGCTACATTCGTGGGGTCATCACTTCCTTCCCATCTGTCTAAACTTCCAGCAATACCCTCATTCAATTTTAACCTCTTCTGGGAATCCTGTTTCTCTATCTTCCCCCAGCCTCTCTCTCTTTCTTCACATCAGAAAGTTCATCCTGATTATTCATAAGTTCATCATTTAGCAGGTCTATCTGCCTCCATCTATACTTTCTCTGTACACCTGTTATCCTGACCTCTCTTCTAGTTAATATTCACCCAGTCTCTAACAAGATCCCTTGTACTCTAAGCATTGCCTGAGGATGAGATGGTTCATAAGTGAGTTTGTTTCTCTGAGCATAGCGTACTTTTCTTCATTTTGGTTAAGTCTGGTATAAGGTCCCACTAAGGCCATGGACTTCTGTTGGACACTATCAAGCTTTTCAGAAAACGCATAGCCCAGCTTCCCACTGAACATGAGGAAATCTGCGCAAGATTCTCTAAACCATATTAAATACGGTTCTCTCACATCATCTGCTATCACTGTCAGATAATCCCATACCTGCGTTCAGAACCCTCTGTTTGCCACAAGGTTAACCACCTTACCTTTAGTTCAGTTCTGCTTTCATCAAATCGCCATCAAAGCATTTAATTCCTTAACTCCTTAATCCCATAGGATAAAAATCCTCTGGTTTCTAAAAGTTCTTCTCTTGTTCTTCTCCTTGCTGTGCATATGACTGTATCTTCTACCTTTAATGCGCTTTTTCCTGTTCAGGCGCAATCTGCCTCGAGATTGTACTGCACGTCAGGTAAAATTTGGTTGGTATTGTGTCAGGTATAACCAATATCTTACACCTCCATTCTTATTTTAGTTTATAGTTACGCGGATAATTGACCACTGCAGGTGTCAGTTTATAAATGATATCATTTGACAGTATTTTGTCAAGTTTTAAGTATTATTTAGTTATTTTCTAACTTCAATAAGTATAATGTTTTACCAGATAACCGCATTTTCAAGTAATTTTGTGTGGATTAAAAATAATATTTCTTCTGCAAGCCGGATTATAAGAATATATGCTTATAAAGCACATATTCTTATAGATGACGCAAACACCGATAAGCCAACATTGATACTATCGGTATTAACACAGATTATCAAGTGTTTGGACAATCATATCATTATACAATTGTGATGTCCTCTATTAAGATAACAATATCCTTCAAGTTACACACTATCTCTTGAAATCCTCTCCTGTAAGCAGCTTGAATTCTCTTGAGCATTTCCTCAAATTGTCTTCTATTGTCCCAGGCAGTTACACTGTCCGATTAGTCTTTCAGTCCTTACATACTGCCATCATAAGGCCGTCCTGCTCCCACCTGGAAGCCCTCAAGAGGCCAGAATCTGAGCTGTCTGGGAGTAAGTGATCTCATCACCACCACAATATTGCTTCATTGGCCTCAAGGTCACATCTCAAACCTCGCTTGGCATCTGCTATTGAGTACTGCCCCTTTGAAAGTGCATAGCTGCACATTTCTTATAGAGAGAGAGCCAGAAGCTGTATCTTTAAGCTCTTTGATGCACAGCTCCCCACCTGAAACCTTTCAAGGCACCCTTATACCTGCCTGATATGGACATTTTCAATTATGAAGACCCATCTCCAGCTTCCTTTGTACTTGGTGACATATAGGCTCAGGGAGTTTGACTCTTGTCCCTCTGAAGCTTACAGCACACCACAAACTGTTCCGTTTTCCTTGTAGCTTGCTCCAGCTGCTTCCTGGGATAGAATCACGGATTCTGCACTCAAGCGGAAGTATACGAAGCCTCTTAACTATATGTTGGCCTGTAAATTCAGGCTTAAAAAAAACTCAGGCACATTTTCAGTATATCCACACTTAACATGTTGTTGGTTAGAAGAATATCCTTTGTAAAATCAAACCAGAATTTTACATCTCGAGTAAGAATGGTTCTCTATCTGATATCTATCTCCTTAATATGTGGTCAAATGTCGATATTCCTCCATCAGTTGCAACCATAATTAGCTGTCACCGATATCATAAACTTCTCAATCTTTCCTTCTTAACACGAGCGTAATTTTTCATAATCATCCTCCTTCATAGGTGACTTTAATAATAACTATGATTATACCATATCACTTATATGCAAATATCCACATCGTAATTATTATATTTATCTCGGTTACTTTGGCTAATAAAGCCAACATAATATAAAATTTGGTATATTAACGTTTGACCTTATAGAAAAGATTATTCAATCAACTTATACTATTATCACATCAACCTGTTGTTTTTGACACTTAGACTAAACTAGTGTATATTATATTCATCGAGTTTTTTCAACCTGTTTAACAACAGATATATAGATTAGCTCGATAAATAATTTCAAGATGAATACAAGAGGCTCTTGAGATCGCCTTTGTCGTCACTGTATTACTTTGTTAATAGGCATATTCATGCCTGACAATCTCGGGCTAGGAACTTGAGTCTTGAAACATTTGTGCTGAACCCATACTCACAAAGATACCAAGAAAATATGAACTGGCTGCACGTTATATAAGATGCTGCAGAAGCTTAATCTCAGAGGAAGCGCTTACGGCAAAAGATAACTGCACTTACATGAGAGTACTGCACTTGGAGCCATATGAATCTGAATCTCCAGCAGCTATCACCTGTACAAGGAAGGACCAGAAATTGAGAGTCATTTACAAGAGGCAATTTATAATAACCACCGACAATGTGGATTGATATCATGATTTAACCTCTGACTGAAATGAATAAAAGAGCCCGTACCTGTACAGAGATGATAACCACCCAGATTCTCAATCGATGTCTGACGTGGCCATGAAGCACTGGTTACACTATGGAATAGGGAGGACCTTAGATAATTTGAATTGGTGATTAATTACCAAATGTAATACTTGCTTGTAATATGCTCACAAGAGAGAATATATATCTTTTCAATCAATATTTAGAAAGGTTGAGTGAAGAAAAACACACCTTGTGTGGCGGTGTGTTTTCTTCCCGGTTTTCAATTAGGCATTCTTTTCTTGAGGTGAAAGTATCTTGATATTCAAACTATGAACAATAGCACTGCTCCTTATTACAGCCACTAATACATAAATATAATCTTTACAAGAACCTTAAACGGGAGGAAGATCCCATCACTTCAAACCAACAACTCGCTGAAAAGCACTATATAGTAAGTATCTTAAACTGACTTGTAAATTCTCCTTTTTAGCAAATCTGAAGCAGGATTATTATAAAGAGGCACCGCTGTTGTATAACACACCCGTAAACACAACTATCAAAAATAGATGAGAATGGCTTCCAGAGATCTTCATATTGCAAGAATATGTTAGGAATAGCTGCATTCCATAAGACAAACGCTCCAACAAAGCAATTTCTTCTGGAGTATTGATATTGAAACTAAAAGGAAAGAAAACAGGATGATTGCCATACATACCGCAAGAGTACCACCTTACGATAATATAGTTGGTTCTTCTAGTATTCTTTGAACCAAGAGCAGCTGTAAAGCTTTGCAAACCAAAGAAGAACGAAAACCAGCGTGTGTGTATGAAAGACCTGAAGTGCTGTGTTGAACCGGAGATTCTTAATTGTCTCACCATCTTTAGTAACTCCTTCAAAAAGTAAGAGATTTGGTAATGACCAAGACCGCTGAATATTGCTGCCATCTCTTATTATGTTAAGACACTGATAGCTATACAAAGTATACTATAATAGGACCAACTATACCATTCAGACTGCATAAGTGAATTAAGTCCACCTTTATAACCGGTAATAGTTGTAATTACTTCAAATATGATTACTGGTGCCAACCTGAGGAAGGTTATTCCCTGATTAAGAGCTGAAGCTGCAATCACCAACCCACACCTTAAAATTTATTACAGCAACAAAATATTGTTGAGTATCAATCACAGAGTACCACATACTTTCCACAGCAATATTTGTAAATACTACTGACTTTTCAAATTTCTTCTGGCTCCAGCCACAAAGTTGTAATTGTAGTAAAGGAAAAGCAACAAAGAAACAAGTAAAAGCCAAAAAGTCCTTACCACCATAAGCTGTATAATACTGAACGATTTTATCGGTTGCAAGCCTGAACTAATCACCAATAATAGCACCAGCAAGAATTATAACTCTTTTCCAACTACTCATTATCTTGTCCATATTTTATGCGTACCCCACTATGTAATTGTTTGAATAATTGCGTCTCCGAAAGTAGATTAATCAAATCAACTATCTCCCTCAAACTATCACAGCTGGGACTGAAACTGTCTGCAGGCCAGAATGATACACGGATTCAATCAACAAACAGTCTGGATTCTACGATACAACCTTTATAATATTATGTTCATACCAAATCCGTCTATATCATTTTAATTAGAAGCTGTCGCCTTAAATACAGTCTGCTCTGTAACAGGTGTCTGTAATGTTTAAGAGCTCTTCTTAACCATTCTCTTTACGAATCTTCGCCCACCCACCTCAGAAATCTCCAAGTGGATAAGTGAATACCACCGAATGATTCTGTTGTTCATAATCAGGTGAAATAGGAACTACTGTAATATATGTACCACCGGAATTATTATCTCTCGATAATACCCTCAATCATCACAGACCGCAACGTGTATAGGTGTTCAATGCTGGACAAGAATACCAGCATTCATGTATCAACAAGTATCTACTAATCTCAGTTCCCATCTTTGCAGCAGAGCTCAGAAGGTACAATGGTGGCCTGTCAGTAAAGAATGTATTAAAGCTCAAACTCTTCCGTCCGCTTTAACTCTCTATACATCAAGAGGTACCACAAGCGTTAGGATTCTCCATAACGAATCCTGTCTGTCAACCCAACCATAAGTATTGTAAAAATCCTTGGTGAAAGTGACTGCATTCCTTCGATTGAGTGCACCGTACCTATAGCATTTGAAGACCACATGATCAGGGGTTACCCTGTGGAACCACATCCACCTGATGTAACGATACAATCTTAGCTTCTTGATATCCTCTTAACAGGAGCAGTAGGATCAACTCTTATCAAACTTAGGCATAGGGAAGGTCAGGTGAACTCCCTCTCCCCTTCTTCATCTTCTTCATCAAGCATCTTTTATGGCCCTTTTGCAGAACCCTCTTCCCTGCAGTATAGTTAACACGGATACCCTCTCCTCGTGATAGCCTCTCTTCAACAGGTCCCATGATATTTCGCCCAGCAGCTTTGACAGAGTGGCAAGATTACCAACAGACTGTCATTGTGAAGCTAAGCATCATTTTGTCTTAACTGGTGATAATATCCTTACGAAATATATCAACGCTTGTGATTCTCATAAGAAGCTGTAATAACTTGCATCCAAGCTCCTCTATCAGCCTTACAGATAGTACCGCAAAGTGTCTTTGCTAACGTCCTGTGTTAAATGGATAACCCAAGCATGAATGTCAGATTGTATTTCTTAAATCATATTTCAACTATTATATCAGTTGCCGTATCAAGGTTTCTTTCCAAAATAGTTATCAACACAGATTACTGTAGCTACTATTCGATAGTCATCGCCAAGCTCAGCCTGAAGTGCCAAACCATAGTCCGATACAATCTCTCTTACTTCCGGCTGAAAGCAAGTCGGTTTTGTCTTCACCACCGATGCTGCAAAAGAACTGTTTTATATAATGTACACCTATACTTGTTGCCATCCTTTCCTCCATAATTGATACTTAATAGCCTTGTTGCAAGCGTATTGAATCTGTTAGCACCAGAAGCAATGATAATTCAATCACCAAATGAACCATCAGATGACGCAGCCTGCCCAACCACCAATCTGGTTGGATATATAACTTATGGGTACTGATTGTTTTGTCCATCTTAGGGAACTGTAATGTCATATTACCTCGTCTACAGATGTAAGTGCATTTGTTTCTATCATAAACGTTCGTAAGAGACCAACTTCTTTTCCGTTCTTTCCAGTGGGAACTCACTAGTTATAAGAACAACATCTAATTCTTTTCTCTGAACCCTTCGTGCTCATCAAGGCAAGGTCTGTATCGTTACCATAACCTTCCTCTTGTAGACAAGAACACCGTCAAGTCCCCATCCACTCAGCGAGCTTAGAAGGCCACTATAAGTCAGAATGTCTTCTCCTTATCAGCAAGGAATACGTTCTCTACGGTTAAGATAACCATAAAGTTGATGTTCTTTCCGTGATGCTTGAAGCAATCCTCAACAGATTGTGGAAATGATGATATGTTGTAACCTTTATTCAAGGTGCAACGCAGTTACCGGATACGATAGTACCGTCCATAATCTCTGTGGATACATATAGGTGGTGTGGAATTGCTTAGCATCTACTCCAGTAATATGTATACTGATGGAGAAGTCCTACTCTATGGAACGTAACCAAGCAACCTTTGGAAGATCAGGATACATAGTAGCCTGCCTCAAATATAGCTTTGTCTCAAATGTCTCGGGCAGTCAGGGCTCAACTTCCTTTCCAGCTCTCGCCGTAAGCAACCTGCAGACCAGCTTACGGCTCAAGGCTCTCCATATACGTGAGTTCTAAGCCTTCCTGAGGCTCAATTACTACGCAAAGCGTTAACTGCTTTTGAGAATGGCCAGGTTCAGTGCAACGCCGCCTCGCGTATCGATTACACCTTCCTGAAACCAACAACCTTCCCACAGCACTCACGCAGCCATCAAGAGCGTGGTCCTTCCCTTCCAACTGTGGATCAATCCTTCCGGATGTAACAATGTGTATGCCCGCCACCATGCCGCTAATTTGGCTCGATTACATCCTTAACAGGAGCAATTTTGTCTTCTCTCCTGGTCTTGCGGATATCGAGCTTGCAGCCTCAAGCTTTATCGTCTTCAAGAAACGCTTTCTACTCTTCTTTATTAACGTAGAGAACGTGATCTTTACATAAGTTCTATTCATGAACCATGTCACTGATTCTTGATTTTCCAAGTTCCAATTAAAATCCCCTCATATAATTTTAGTAATCACGATAACTGCTTTATAAATGCTAAAAAATATTTGATTGATACAAATACTTTTTATTGACAACACATCTTGCTTAAAAAATTAATTCTTAGACTTCGTTATATCTTATATAACTGATGATAATCTCAGTGACATACATAATATACAATTTTTTAAATTTTCAAGATTAATTGGCTGATCATCCAAGTTTCACTTATCTAGAAATCACCTTCACGAAAACCTCGCAAGCCTAGTATTCTAAATTTTTGTGCACTTACAATAAACTATTTATTGCTTTTACTCATAAGAACTTAGGTCTCAACTTCCACTAGCAAACTCAGGCCCTTTTTCTTTAAAAAGTATCTTTGATATTCTTCCATAACATAACACAATGAGTACGTAAGCTCCCACATAACCATTTAATACATAAATATAATTTACAAGCACATCTTTAAATTGCGGGGCAGGTAAGAGTCCACTATAAGGTCGATAACAGCGCTATCAATTGTAAGTATCTTGAACTTAGTGTACCTCTTTAGCAAATCTTGAAGCAGGATTGTAAAGAAGAGGCAACAGCTAAAGTATAATACCCAATTGGCTAAGTAAAATAGCTGGAAAATGGTTTCGCCTTCACAAAAGAATGAGATTTGAATGGCTGAACCCATACATACAAGCCCTATCCGTATTAGGTGTATTGATATTAATATTCAGCAAAAGGCGCAATAGCAACGGATATTGCAATTGTTCCACCCATTATACCATTATACACAAAGATTCTTCATATTCTTTACCATGTTGCCACAAGCCTCTGCAAACCAAAAGAAGAAAGCCAAGCCTGAGTAAGAAACCATATAATGTTAGGACCCGCATTTAATGGTCCAACGCTGTTCTCTCAAGAATCAGCCTTTAACATCAAGTCCTGCCTGGATATCACCACCATCTCAAAAAGAGTAATGGATACTGATTGCTACACATAATACAACCATAATTGGTCTAACCAATCCCCTATCACATCTACCTTCAAAAACCAAGTCCGCCTGGCAACAGTAATACATACATGAAGGGTTAAAAGTCACTAGATTACAGCTCCCATCCAAAGAGGAAGTCCGATAATTCTGATTACAAGCTGAAGCTGCACCACCACCATTACCCAAAATGACATAGCAAAAAGATTGTCGAATAGTCAGCAATTTCATTATGGCTTTTCCGCAGTAAAGTCTGTAAATATCATTGGCCAAAATGCCTTCTGCTCCTTCTGCTTTGCAGGTGTTGACATTGTAATATAGAAAGTCTCCCAGTAACACACTGCCAATGTTAAAAAGTCCCTCAACTCCATATGCAGTATAATACTGAATTAGCCCCTGTCCGGTAGCAAAGCCTTGTTTCATATCTGAAGGCTATTACTGCACCCGCAAGGATTAAAACTTTTCCAACTGTTATTATGTTCTTGTTTCATGTGTACCTCGTTTGATTATTTAAGGTAAAATAGTTCTGTGAGATAATGTAATATCCCTGGCCGTGGCATCATAGGCTAACTTTAACAAAATTAATCCTGCGGATATCCTCTTAAAGCATAACGGAATTAGTTGGTTGCACAAATCTAATCAACAAGCTTTACATCATACCAAAATACAATATCTGTTCATCTACGAGTTGCTATATAATTTTAGGTATTAATCAATGTTTTAGTAATTTTTATTAATTATTTCCAACTTTATAGTATCCATTACTCCACCCATTGTGATGGTGGATTTAGATAAAAGTTCATTATTCAATATTAAATTTAATTTTGCAATTTTGCAAAAATTGTATTTATTTGCAAGATTTTGCAATTACGGTTTTATAGCTCAGTAAATTTTTCTCTCAACCTGAGGCAGCGGTTTTGAACTGCAAGTTCACAATCATATATATAATCCCAAACATATTATTGATGAAGTCTTCTACCAGTGATTTTATTATCCATGATTGCTTTAGATATCCTTTATATATTGTAAATACACAATTCTGTTGGGTTACAACAGCATTGTCATAAGTAATGCACGCTTATGCCAAAGCTTTACACATCTCAAAAATCTCCCCAAAACTCAGATTGGTGTTACTGTCTGAAATGAGGTTGCTGATGATTCATCAATTTCAGAAACATCTGACAATACCCCTCATGGCTCTCACTCAAGTGCTGTCCTTCATAGTTGTTAAAAACAAGCAGATTGTGTTTCAAGGCTTCTAAACCGCCCATACAGCAAAGCAATACCAAACCCCACATATCTTCCCATTAAGACACTCCACCTTCTTAGCAGCATTTAGAGAGAAGTAATATAATTTTTAGTTCAGCTAACTGAGCAAGTAGATGAGTTCATCACGTATTTCCGTGGTAAAAATACCTGTATAGATTGGCTGGATGAGCACTTCATTTCTTAGCTGCTTTCTTATTGAAACAGAATCGATAATTTCTCTTTAATCATTTCATTGGCTTTTATTAGTATGTCTTTTTCTATTGAGGCCTTTTAAAATAATCCATTCGCCCTTTTGTAACACATCCTGTACCACTGATAAGTCAATTGTCTTGAAGTCATTTTGTTACCTGATATTTCGGCTCTTCGCACACCTTGCCACTGTCTAAATGTTCCACACATTTTCTTTTCACACAAGCATTGTATTATCTTCACCTTCTTTGACAATGATAATCGAGCGGTAAAGTGTCTGATTAGGCTACTTGACAAGTCTGAGGGGAGTGGAGTGTTTATTACCCGGCATATACCATACCCTTTTGTCTTTATCATCACTTCCTCGTAGTCCTTCCACAACATGGATACAGTGTACTTGTCTCCGAATTTATCAACTACTCTGTCATTATTGTACAAAATTGCCTTTTCTATCTCCCATGTTAAAACTCCTTAATAATGTTTAGAACAGTCCAACTCATATGCTGCCGTCATCCACATCACACGTTGCAGGTGCCTTGAAGTCCCGGGTATCACATATTGCCTGTAAGCACTACCACGAAGCTCTGCTCCTGGCTGGATACATGTTTCCTTACAGTTACCACTGCAGCCTCAGGTCTTCCAAGCAGGGCTGCATTATCTGAGAGTGAATACTGTATGTCTTTGCCATACATACAGGAAGTGGCCAGCCAAGCTCTTCATCTTCTTAATCATCTTATTCGCAGCAGGCGCAAAGTCCACCTTTGCAGTCTACAGAGATTTTAGTATACATATCGCTTCGGCTTTTCTTTGGATAGAAAGTTCATCTTACAGAGTAGCAATTAGAAGCCTTGACCTCAATTGTTGCTATTATCTTTTTCGCAAGCTCCCACCGCCAAGTCCGCCCCTTCCCAAACTCTGCAAGCCTTCCCAAAGCTCACAGCCTCTATCCCTCACAAAATCTTACGAATTTGAGAGCTCGTTTCAAGTTCGAAACAAACTTATTACGTTGACACAACAGGAACGCCGAACTGCTTTGATTCTCAATATGCTTTTCAAGGTTTACGATACCTTTTTAATATCACATTCTCTCTGTCTAAGCTCCTTCATGGTTCACAATTACCATTGTATTTTAAGAGCCCCATAGTAAAGCCACACAAGAACTACTGCTGATGGTTTTCTTAACCCTGCCATACGGTACATTTGATATCCAAAACTTCAGCACCAAGGTCGGCACCGAACCAGCCTCTGTAAATCACATAATCGCCAAGTCACATATTGCCTCCTGTTCTTACTGAGTTAACACATGTTTACAAAATATTAGCAAATTACTCCACCATAGGCAGGCTACAGTTCAACTGTCTCGAACAAGATTTTGGCTTAATCTGCCCCTTAAGAAGTGCCGCCATGGAGCCCATCACGTATCTCAAACCTCCGGCAGTCACAGGTTTACCACCGAAGCACAATTATACGTGAAAGTCTCTTTAGGTCCTTCATATCATTTGGCAGGGGCACAGAGAACAAACATTATTTCAGAGGCAACACCACAAAATGGTCTCCTCTCTTAACCATCATCATGGATGACCCCAGTCCCATACTACATTTCTGGTCGTTCATATCAAGACATGTTTTCCACACCATTCCATCGGTATCTATTCCGCGCATTACCCCATGAGACATATGGTTATCAAGCAGAAATTCTGTTGGCATAGCACTGATGAAAATCTCCTGTAAAATGAAGGTTTAAGTCCTCCATAGCACCCTACCTGCGCATAGCCTCCACCCGTCCTTCGCTCTCTTACAACCAAAGATGGTCCAAGAGATGGCTCTCAAGTGCTATTGGCAGCCTTTTTGCCCAGCCTCTCAAACGCCCCACCGCTGTTCATGTCGTGAATTGTCATCTCTTCCTTCAACTGTTAGTAGGATTGATAGCGCGCAGCAACGAGAATCAGCTCCATCTTCATTGTCCCGTAATCCTGTCCCAAAGTCATCTGTAGGAGCCAGCCTTTATACCTCTGCAAAAAAAGACCAAGCTCATCTGAAGAAATACCGAGTTTTCTTCAGTCATCCTAATAGGTTTCATCAACGCTTCTTTATTATTTCCTAACATTGCCCTCATAATATCCTTCTTGCTTTTAATTTACAGCTATCAATAACTAATATGCACAGTCTTGCTCAATCCAAAAAGTGGAATTACAGGTTAAGTGTCAAAAATCTAATCAGTGCCTTGACAATATGAAAGTTTCAAAGTCCTTACTCATATAAGCACCATGAGGCTTGGTTCCATCCTCTTCACTTTATCACCCAACCTCAGCTAAGGCTTGATCCATGATTCTTGCAACTTAGTTAAACCTAATATTCTATATACACCTTGGAGAGCATACCCATAGAAGCCTTTATCTTTATCTAGGGATTTTAGTTTTGGTTTCTTCAAAATACCCAATATGAAGGCCATCTCTTCGCAGTGATAATTTCTTTATACTTCCTCAACCTTGAGCAGCCGCTTTACCTTCAAGGTTCAATGTCTGTCACCTTGTGAGCAGTGATCATGTCTTCGATAAACCCTCGACCACCAGAGACCCTGGCCATCTATCACCAAGCCCCAGAAACCTCACAGTCAGATATCCTAAGGAAGAAGATATCTCCCTACTGCTTTCTTCAGTCGGTCTGCAATCATCCTTGAATCCACCTAAAGCATACACTTAGCACATGGCACTGTGATACCATCGTAATAATGATGATAATGTTGCTTGCAGCTGAAGATGGTAGGTATAGTTTTCTCAACTCCTCGATGAAAACCATCATAAAAGTTTTCGTCTACTATTATCACCATTCGAGAACGAGTCTAGGCGTTAATCTTTCATTCCTTGTTAAAGCTCCCTATTTTCTATAACCCTAATGTCGATAAAGTTTGTAACGCCCGCCTCTGCAACTGCCCACAGAGCTGTCTCCTTAGATCTGTTATGGTAAGCTGCGTGACAGACATGAAAAACTTAGAACCAGTAATTATGGCTGACCCCTCACCCAGTTAGCCTCAGCATACTCATAATAAGCGTACACATGATAGCCTGATCGCCTTGTTCTGTTTAAAAAATCACAACTAGTGTGTGTATCTTTGCCATATACTCAGATCATGGTCTGTCCGGCTCATGTCCTACCCAGCAAAGGCAAGCTCGGAATGATGTGTTCATAAAGTCTATTCCAGAACGTCTCAAAGCATCATATTCTTTTCGGTTGTGTACTTCTATACCAACTGCTGTTTTCTCCTGAATTTATCACGAATATCAGCTGCCGCAAGATTTAGCTTGATGTCATCAGTTAGTGCAGTTATCTTGCTTCACTGGAACCTTCTGTTCAGGCTGGAAGCCTGCACCTGTTACAGATGGTCCAGTCACATCAGTTACCTTTTGACATTTACTCCCAGAAAGCATGTATCCTGAAGTTTCTTGCAGTTCTGTGAAGCTCCCCCACTGATCCTCCTCCACCCCACCATTAAAAAGGCTGATAGGAGGGAACAGGCTGAAGTGTTCATAGTGATATAATCGGAACAGAACCATCTCTCTCATCTCATGGAATTCTTCAGAATATTGAAATTGGCCGATCTGGCACCAACGATTACCATCTCCAAATGAGACTCAAGAGCCTTGTTGCTTATAGTTTCTTTCATGAGCCTCCTTTCAATTTCAAGAACAGACCTTGAGGAACTGCTCTCATCATCCCCATCATCTCAGTCCTCGTATTCATCTACCTCAATCACTCTCATCTGTTTGCACACCAACCCACAACTAGAATTTGTATTTTCTGCTTAGCCCTTGTAAAACTTCTCGCCCCTCTCATTCAATATTTCAGACTTTACTTCAGGCTCTCGGCTGCCAAACCTTTTCTTATTGTCGTCATCTCTGCTAAATGTTGTATTCATCATCAAGCTTCCTATTTCAGCATAATACCCTTCACATCAGTCTTCTTCTTCCGGTCACAATCCTTCCCAATATTGATTAGAAATTCATCTTCTTTTGCTCCTCAGAAATCTTCTATCCTCATTTGCTCCACACTGTATAGAAAGAAAGCTGAGATTTTTCATAGTCTCTCAGTCATCCTTTACCCTCAACCTCTTATTAACACTGCAGGGCCCTGATACTGATTATCACACCTCAGCTTTAGTCACCTGATAGGCTCATTATTTACAGCCCCAATAAACCATCTGCACCAGCCATCTTTTCTCCTTTTTGTTTCATGTTCATAAGTCTCTCTCAAGCTCTTTTTTTCTCATATTTGCCTTAATCCTCTCTGAATAATCTCCTCCGAAATGGCCCTTCTATCCATACTCCTCCTGTCTACCTCTCATCCTCTCGGCCCCTGGCCTGTTCCTCCTGCCTTCCTTCAGCCCTTCTTAGGTTTCCAAGCTCTTTCTTCGCTAACTTCCTCCTCCTCCGCCTGCCTCCTAGTGTCACATGCCTCATATTCCGCTGCGTCCTCTGTTTGTCACTGTTCCTGTCGTTTATAGCGAGAGGTTATGAGCCTCCTGTTACCAAACAACAAATGATACCAGCCATGGAGCAAAGATAGCCCAACCCAGCAAGACCAAGGTTAACATCTTGAAGAGCAACTCCATGAAACTCCCACATCCATGACACCCAAGGGAGAGATTCTCCACTTAGGTCTCCATAGTAGCTGCCTCAAATTATCCTCCTTGTTAAAGGTCTGCACTAGCCAAAATTTTTCTGACCCTTGGCCGTTCATTAGCTAACAGATGTTAAACATAGAATGGAATATCCAAAATGCCTATGCAGCCAAAAGAAAGCTATTAATCCCTCTTCTACAGGCTCAACCAGATTAAAATTTAAGTGCAGCATACCAGGATAATTGTAAATATAAAATACACCATTATTCTCCCCACAAAAAGCCTCTTCAACTTCAACCTGTTATTACGAGAACTCTCTCACCTTCCAAGGTTCCTTCCCAAGGCCCTCGTATCTCATGCTGCTTTTTCACATACTTTCTTTTGTTTGCTGTTTCTTTTCATTATTCCCCGCCATTTGCACCCACATTAAAGAGGAAGAAACAGTTTATCGCCTTAAAAGCGTAACTGTTTAACAATACATCAATTCTGCCTTCAATGGCGGCGTAGACATTTTACCAGTTTTTTACTCCAAGATATGGTCAAACGACGGACTGGGCAAATCTGCTTGATCTTATCAATGCCCCTCATCATCTCCTTGCCTTCTCAATTACAACCTTTATAAGAGAATTAAAACACCTTCTAAGAAGCACCTTCCATTGTCTGCTTCCAGTTTCTCGTCCCTTAGCTTTCAACAACCATCATTCATTATGTCCCGCTCATAACCCATAGTTTGAGGATGACAAACCCTAAAGTCTTCTGTAAGCTCTGATATCCCTTCCCACTGATGCTATCAGATCCATTATCTTATGAAGTGGCATCTGTCTCCTGTAGAAGATACTTTCCAAAGATAATGTCCTGATCGTTCCTCACCCAGAATAATACTTGTAACTATTTCTTTCACTTACATACTTGTCGCTCATCTGTTTTTTTTCTGTATCTAATCCCAAGTTTATCAAAAGCCTTTGAAGTCCCATATTGACATAACAGTTGTAACTTACTGTATCGTTGCGTCAAGCTCACCGTGCTTAAGATAAGAAAACCATTGTGGATGTAGAGAATGGCGTCGTCATCAACACATTACCGTTTTCTATCTACAGTAAGCATCTATCCGCATCTCCTACCATAAGCAAAGCCTATATCAAGATTCTTCTCTCTAACGGCATTGAAGCTTCTCTATGTGAGTTGAACCATCTGTGTTGATATTGGTTCCATCAGTCTGCATTTGTATCATAGGTCTTAGCTCCGCTGCCTTAAATACAGCGTTATCTGATGTGCAGAACCGTTTGCACAGTCAAGTCCTACTCTCACATCCCAGCGCGACTTAGCTGAAGTGAACAAGATAGCCCAGATACCCGTTGTTTCATTGCCATCAGTCTACAGTTCTCCGATGTTCTCGCCTCATGAGGAATATTGTCCTCTTTCTGTCAATGTATTTTCTGTAGCCTCAACTCACCCTCCAGCTTATAAACCATTTCGTTTATTATCTTTATACCGTTGTCGTAGAAAAGGATGTGGCTTGCAGATACATCATATTGAAAACAGTAAAGCGTCACCTCTTCGTTCTTACCACATAGGAAACACTCCCTGGCGTACTTGTAACGTGCAAAGATAAGCATCTGCCCCTGCTTGGTAAGTCCTGCTGCAAGCATATTCAAACATATAGCTTGACCTTCTGGTATCTTTTCCGATTACTATCTTTGCTTTGTGTTCCTTTCCTAGTAATAACTCAGGAATCTTCCAAACCTAAATGACATGATTTACTGTTAGTCCTATTGCAAGTTAGCTTCTCTCCTCTTGAATCCATCTGTTCCATATTCCATGTAGATTCTCTCCCATATTCACAACCTTTTCTTCCAACAATTTCACTTGTACTTGTAATTATAATAAAGTAGTAGGCTCAGTTTCCTGCATGAAATTCTTTAAAGAACCGCCTGTCTTCTTCTGGTGAAAGACCACAGTGTTAACGCTAAACTTATGTGCTGTCCTGAGTAAATCTTGCATCAACTTACTGTAGCAGATCTGTTTAACTCCTACCCATAAACTTTATATGTGATCAGGATCATTACAAACAATATTTATATACCTGCATAGGTTAATACTCTCTCAATTCACGTTGTCTATAACAAGAGCCCTTTACGCCAAGACCACACCAAGCTACTGATTACAAGTCCCGTCTTGATTCCAACAGGGAAAGGGGTAAGCAATAAGAGCATACAGTCACAGACATGTTTAGACACCTATGTCTGAGGGAGGTACTTCATACATCGCTAGCATATCAGCAATTCCGGATGAAGCACCCATATTAAACAATACTGCACTCCCATTGCAGGAAGGAAAATAAAGATATGCAAGTCCATTATCGTTCTACTGGTAAGATATTCCTTAAGTGGAACCATGTATTCAAGTCCCTGAAGTGAGAAAGACACAACCAGCGAACAATACAATTGTTTTAGTCCCACCTTCCAAGAAAAATAAACTCTATTATATAAGGGAGCAAAATATTGATAACCACAATACTTTGGTTAAACTCCAATTCCATACTTTGATAAAATAATCGCTATACTCAGCTCCTCCGAAAGAAAAAGTTATTTGAAACTTAAAGAAATAAATACCAATTACCATAACTTCGATATTGTCATCCAGGATAATTTCTTTGTACAACTTTCTTTTTCATCAAGTCTTCATCACCGTTTCCCCATTTGCAGGTAAGCAATATTTTGTTGTCTTGTATCCATAAACGTTCTTATAATAATTTTTAACCAACAGACAGACAGGAGCCACTCCATAGCTTCTCTTATCAAAACAAGTCCACATCGAAGTTTTTAATTCGATACTTGAACACAGAGTAAAAAAAACCGAACTCTATGTGCAAGATGCACAAAGTCCGCAATTGCGGACAACAGGAGTTGAACCTGCACGGGTTCCCCACCAGAACCCAAATCTGGCGCGTCTGCCACCTCATATCTCATATTGGCTAGTCGGATTGAACTGTCAGATGGGAGTCAAAGTCCAGGCTTCCAACTGCTTTTCTGGCTATGCTCAAAAAATACAAAGACTCTCGCCTTGCACTCAGTGGTAGAGGGATCTCGAACCCTCGGTATCCGAATTTATGCGCGTTAACCAACCACATATACCCACCATATATTTAATCCGACTAGCTTATGTACCGAAAGGGATTCGAACCCCGACACATCGGTAGGCTTAGAAGGCTGCCGTTGCTCTTATCCAACTGAGCTATCGAGGCCAAACCCATTTTGAATAATAATTGAAGCGGGTGATGGGAATCGAACCCACGTATCCAGTTTTTGGCTGGCTAGCCCCACCATTGAACCACACCCGCAAACAAGTATTATTTATTTCTTCGCTTATTACAAAACTTAGCTAAAGTCGGGTGACAGGATCTGAACTCATGACCCCTTGATCCCAAATAAGTACTCTAGCCAAATGTTTAATATTCCTTGAAATTTCTTGTTGTTTTATGGGGTAATCACAAGGAATATTATAAGATGAATTAACTTATGATGTCAACACTTTTTTAATATTTTTTATTGTTCGGATTTATGAGAATTCCGCACATTTTGTCTACACTCAATCTTAAGTGTTTTTAAATAGCCCATCAGCCATCCTTTATATCTATCAATTGAATGGGTATTTCGACTTTTGATAGATAAAATGGATCTTTAAGCTTATCTTTTATACCACTATAAAACTGCTTTTATATGTTGTTGTTCCTGCTTTATATCTTCCACCTCCGAGACAATTGTAGCTTGCTAATATCCCCTCGATAATCGTGGTAGATGCTATGATGTAGTCATTGTTCATGCAGTATACTGCATTGTGTCTAGTTTTTTATCTCCCACACATTTCATTGTGGCAAGTTCTTCATCCCTAGGCTTTGATATAGCCATTACCTCCGTCTTTACACACAGCCAAGGAAATAAAAATCTTCCCACTGCTAAAGCCCATCCCACATAGGCTGTTATTCTCATCAGAGGGTTTCACCTGCGGGATTTTCATCATTATCACTGCTGAGACCAGTGCCAGAAGCAGATAATCCTCCCCAAAAGCTCCTCTTGCATCCTGCTTTTCTTGTAAACCTTTGTATATATAGCCCTTAGCCTATAACCTGAGTTTTCCCTCGAGCAGTCCTCAGAGTCTTTCCCATTCTTACCGCATAACAATTATTTCTTGCCATTTTTTCTCCTAAGTGTTTGGTTTTATTGCCACCATTTAATATCACCAGCTTGAATAGCCTTATTTATGGTGGCTTAGCACCCTTTTCTTTATCACCGCTCCAAAGTAAGTTTCACCAGAAGCCTCTCTCCTTACTCGTCTCCTGTCATCCTGTGAATCACCACGCTTTCATAGGCAGGATTCTGCTATAGTTGCAGAATTTCTTCTGGTATCTACTGGCTTGCATCTTAAAAGGCTTTTCCATTCCCTCCTCAAGTCTTGTATCCTTTTTAATATGGAGGAGGTGAAGTTTAACCCGTCTAACTGGACTGACTTCAAACGGCCTGACAGTTTTGCATATACACATATCTCATCCGTTCAACTGGTGTTTCAAATCACGATGGACTATGATACTTTTAAGCCCAGGTAAGTCTTTATTAGATTAGCAAACCATAGCCAAATGTTTCAAAGCTGTCTTCGTGAATCGTCTGTGTTGCTTCCACTATTATAGAATTGTTTTATTCTCTTATTAAGCTCGTCCAAGAGGTCACATATTAATCTCCGCAGTCAGGCCTTGTACCACGATATATGGCAGCACTTCTCCAAGACAGAAATCCCAAGCAAGTCTGTTCACATCTCCATATAAGAGCTATAAATGACTGAAAATACGCAACATACTTCCTTTTGTCTTCTTCCCTTATCCTTTGAAATTTTGCTGACCCCTAGTCTTTGCCCCTCTCAATCTGTTCTTCTATCGGCTTTACCTGGTGGCAAATTCCTGAACCGCCCTCACAGATAAAAAGCTGCAACCAATTCCTTCTTCCCCTGCCCCTTCCAACCCCTGTTTCAGCAGCCACAAGTTCGTGGATACAAAGACAACCATATGGTCTTCAGCTTAAACTTTTCTTTGCAATAACTGACAGAGTCTATTATCATCTAACATCTCCCCAGTCCATGCTTTCCAGTAGTTTTAAAACCTCTTTATATCAAACCTTCTGTCAACTAATCCTTCAGAGTCTTAATCAATTCTTAACACATTCTTAAAAAGAACTTTAGGCAATCCAAATTTCTGTCACCACTGCATATCTGCTCCAACATACCGCTTGATTAAGAGGTTTGTGAACAGTTCAGCGCCTTGGAAGGTTTTAGCACTTTAGGAACAATATAACAATCACTTTCCGTAACATCATTTTTTCTTATGTAGTCAAGTGCATCCATAAGTTCACTCTCTTGTTTACATTTTTTAGAACTACAAACGTGTGTCTGCCAAATTTTCATCAGGCAGAGCTTGCCGAAGATAAGTAGTCTATGAATTAAGCGGCCTGGCACGCAGCCACAGAGATATCCCGTAAGTATCCGGCATATCAAAAGATTTCTAGTTTCAAGCCCTGCACCATGCTGCAACCTGCCTTTTATTTCAGTAAGCTGCTCTTTTGTCCATCTCCCAACAGGACAATTACAGTCAGTTGTTATTATCTCCCATTTCTTAAGCACTTTGCATGCTCATCACCCTGTTCCATCCCAGACCCAGCGGCTGCAATCAGCACCCCTACATGATATTCTACCTCCGGTTCATTTCCAAAAATCAACGTTCTTCCCAGTGTCAAAGGTTGTAAATTAGGTTGCATAAGTCTCAGAGAGTACCATTTCTTATCTCCCCACAGAATATTCCACATCAGATTCAAATACCGAATAAAAAGTCATAAAGATTTTGCTATCTTTTCTCTCCCTCGAGCTCAAGAGAAGCCTCCTGTTTCTGCCCTCTGGATATGACCTATCTTGGCTAGAGAGATGCCCACACCCTTGTAATCCTGTGTACAAAATTCAAAAGCATATCCACTTGGCATATTCAGCCAAACTCGACCTTGCCTCCCACCTCTGCTGTATAAAAAAACTCCTATAGTCTGGTGGTAGAGAATAAATGGATATCGCCCAGGCAGCACCTGGCTCTTATAATTTTCCCCACATGTCTACAATTCCACAAAGCTATACACCCACGAAGCTCAATTTATCACCTTATAGAACCTTGTAGTGGACCTACTTCGCTTTTTCCTCAAACAAAAAAGCACATCTCAGAAATTCACTTGTCTCCCCGCTTCTTCCAAGTCTTGAGACAGGCTGGCTACAGACTCTGGAGATTGCACCCACTTGTATTATGTCTTCCAACCCCCAAATCGATACCTAGCTCAAGGGTAATTGGTCAAAACTTGTAATCAGTGTTTGAGTTTCATTCTTCCACATACTCCCCTGTCAGGAGGCTGAACATGATGAACCATAAATACACTGTGGGTTCTCCCTCGCTATTTCCTTAAGGTTGTATCACGTTTTTTTTTTTCACCTCAGAGCGCGCAAGCATTTGAAATACAATGCTCTTCTTCCTCTAGTTAGCTCATATAGATTATCGTAGAAGGATATTTTGCCCTTCATCTTTTTCCGAAAGGCAACCATAAAATGCTCTACCATTACCACTGTTTCTCCGCCTTTAACCCGGTATCACTGTAGCACGTATTTCTTCCCGTACTGTCAAGTTTAGCCAGTCTTCTTCTCAACCCCCCCATATATCCCCCAAGTGTTGTGATAGTCCTATCCTTACAGGAATCAAACCTGTTAGTTTTCAGCTCACAGAGAAATAAGCTGCGAGTTCCTCTTCCTCACCTGTGAAATTATGAACCCCACCACCATATAACTTCAAATCAGAAACAGTTTTAACGCCTGTTCTTCCTTCTCACATTGCTCATGATTCAGGTAGTCTGTAGTATGCCTGAAGGCTTTTAAGCAGCTTATTCCCTAACAGCTGCGTGACACTCCTGGGTTACGGCTGAGTAGGAACAGGCCTCCCTGGAAGCAGCTCCCCAAGCAAAGCAACCTGGACACAAGATTTCTTAAGTGAGCTATGTATAAGACCCTACACTTTCAGATGGTTCATTGTAAAGCTTCAGGATAACCGGAAATAGTGCTGCCTGTCTTGGCCTCCTATTTTGTAGGCGTAGCTAGAGAAGATTAGAATCAGACATTAAAGGCAACCACCACAGCAGCAACCTGTGTATTTCCCTCAGCTCTTCCCAGCCATTTATAGTAGATATAATCCTGTATGTGAGTAAGCTGCTCAAACAAACGCGTCTCAAACTTGAATTGCTTTATTTCTCTCAAGTATCTTCACAGGCTTGACTTAGCATAGTTAAAATCACCGCGCGTCTCCCAAGTGGTTTCAGGATTGAACGAGAGGATGCTAAGTGCATTTGTATAAACCTCTTTATTATCTCAATGAGGAGCACTATATTCTGTCCTGCCCTACCCCAATTCTGTTTATAAAATACCGGTAAGGTTTCAGAGCTGGCCCTGCCCTCATACTTGTAATCTGGAGCGAATTTTCTCTGTTACAGATAAGTAGTAACATATTTCTTCAAAGTAGGGCTCTGTAACAGGGAGGGCTGCAATTTTGTACTCCATCAGAAAAATTCATTGCTTAAAGCCTGACCAAGTGCCTCATAGCTAAACATAATACCTCTTCTTATCTCAACACACTGAGGCGTACCTCCCATCACTCCTGCCTCGCCTCTTGCTCCCATTATCAATGTTGTATTGTTAAGATTTTTCTCATAATTATTTTGTCTTTGATATAGAATCGGAATTCCAAAACAAATGATTTGAGTTCATCAATCATCATTATCATCCCCCATCCAGGCTCACAACATAGAGAAAAGCTGAATATATTTCATACTGAACCCAATTCTTAGCCATATTTTGGTTAAGTTCTACTTAAGCTCTTCATCCTCAGTAATCCACACAAGGCCCTCTCAGTGAAGGGAAATTATCCCAAAATCAAAGTTTATACCTATGGTTTCGTCATTGTCTGATGAATCTTAATCTCAACCAGTCCGTTGCTTCCCTGTTGCGTTAGTAGTTTCTCAAGTCACACCAGTTTCAAGCGCATTTATCCATTTGCTTAGTAAGAGACTTACACCCCTCCAGGGGAGGGTTTGAGGAGAGGTTTTTCATAAGCTTTGTAGTAGCGGTTTCGTCACCTGTTGTTCGCCAAGCTCTCGCTCAGGTGAAAGCAAGGTCAGCATCCACCAACATAAAGTCTCCCTTTCCATGAAAGCATAGTTACGGAATAGTCTGTAAAAACCTTCACCAGTTCTGTATTTCCTCGAATAAACAATCAATGAAATGGCCACCGGATATCATTTCACATTATTTAAAAGTGCATCTATTTCATCTCTTCCCACCTACCGTTATATAGCCTAAGCTGCGTGGCACAACCCAACCTTATGAATTTAGTAGGTGCTTGCTATTCTAAGTGGTATTCTGTCTGTTACATCTATTACTCCTCCCTTAACCGCCTCTTTTACCATCAACACCTCTTCACAAATCTGTGGCTCACCTGATAAGGTTCAACTCCTCCAGGTTATCACCGTTGCTTCAAGTGCTCATTGGTTTCTTCCAACAAGAAAGTTCATATATCAGAGCTCCATTTTTTTCTACCCATTTGCAAGATGTGAAATCAGGTCTTTGCCCAAACGACAAGACATCATAACTGCTTACAGCCTGATAGCTCAGCATTATCATGTAACAGTTTCAATTTGTAGTTTTATTACCTTCAATTTGTTATTGTTTCCCTTTAGCAAAATCAAATATATTTAATTGTCCAATTGACTGACTTCATTTTCAAATTTTGATCCACTATATAAAATGCACCATTTGTATCTTCTGACTTATAGATGGTATGGTATGTAGCAGCATTGCAGCATCATTTTTGACCTTAACATCACTTTCATTATGATTGTACTTCAGCTTGTTTAATTGTTTATTTCATTATTCATAACTTCTTGCACCATATATTTCCTTGAAAGCTATCCCTCATCCTCTATTGTCCTCCTTCAAACGAGCCCTTTAGTAGCTCTACCCATGCCCCCCTCAATATCTCTTGATTTTGCTGAGGCCCATCCCAATGCCTTGACCATTCTGGCAGCTCATTTTACTATCACAGCCTCCTTATGTTTTAAATTGCCTGAATCAGCTCTTCAAACCATCTCCACACAAACGCCCCAAGCATTTTTCTTCCGTGAGCTTAACTTAGAAACATGGTCGTCGGCAATCACATAATCACCCCATCAGCATTCTCCCTGTTTAATCGCAGGAGGGCTGCGAGCTTCTCTTGAGGCCAAAACATTTCTCCTCATATTAACTTCAGTAAGCTTTTTAATATGTATCCCACAATAGCGTTTGTATTTTCCTATGTCAGGAGCATCTATTTTACGGGACTTTCCATTGAATTTGAGTATAGGTCTCAATACCATCAAGTGGGACAACCTGCTCAGTTAGAAGGCTTAACCACTGCTCCTCTAAGAGAAAGAGTATATAATCTCACTTTGCTTGGCTGCAGCAATTAATGATATCTGTTTCAGCTTCATTTCCAAAGTCTGTGAAAGTCTCTCTCAAGTACAGCAGGCACATTTTTCGATAATCTCCTGATTGCCGTTTATAAACTGTCCATCAGTTGTATCCTAAAAGATGATTTTCAACTGCTGTTTAAACTCTTCCACTTAAAGTCCATCATGCTCAACATATAAGGGTTGAGAAACCATAGTACTAATTGGCATCAAGTCTCTATAACACGATGAAAACGTTGTGCAAAGTTCACATTACGGTTTTCATATAACATAGTAGTCCACTGTATCCAGGTGACAAACGTCCATCTATACTGTCATCATATTTTCTAAACTCAGTCCGCCATATATATTACGCTTTTTCAATGGTTTCTTCTGCACTGCCCTAGTACTATCGTTTACTAGTTCATATACATATCAAAACAAGTAGGACAGAGATATATCGTCAGCAATTGAATTCCTAACCTTGTCTTCCAAGTAAAATAGGTCCTAAGCTGGATTATCACTGTCCCATCATAGGTGTAGTATAGTAGGCTTCCAAAGGATGGAAAAGCTTTGTCTGCATCGTGCTACAGTCCTCCTGATAGACTTCTTGCCTGCTTTTAGAAAGGTCCTCAGTATCAAGATACCAACTCCACTGCTTAAACCAGCCTTCGTGCCTAAGAATTCTCATCTGACGTGAAGGTGGAATAAGGCTCATCTCAAGCCTCGGCGCTCAAGTCAGCTCCTCTCTACACTTTCTCGCACCTTTCTTCCATTTTCCTTGTTTTCTAAAGGATCGATAAGCAGCATAAACCAGACTCAGATTGTGCAGGCTTTCGAATGGCTGGTTTACTTTGAGCCCTTTCCCTCCATCTTTCTTCCTCACTGCAATCACTCATCAGGCATTTTCCTTCCATTCCACTAAGGCTAGCTCATTTCCAAGCATCTTAGCGTCCCGTATTATCCTCCACATCTTCTGATTCTTGCTTTACAAACTTCTATATCTCCCACCAGAAATAAAGAAAGACATTTTAACACAAAGCTTGCACTGCTTTCCAAATAATGTAAGTCAAACTCAAAACTATAATGATATTAAACAGAGATCAAAAGTTCTTATTACCTAGTATAATATAATGATAGCATTATGTCCAGGGAGGTATAGTTTTATATTGTATAACTCACAACACAGCCACAGATGCTAATCTGCAGCCATATTCCTCTGTAATGCCGGCAGTGACCGAGGGTCGAACCGGTACGGGAGATGACTACCCACGTGGTTTTAAGTCCGGGCGTTCACCAATTCCGCCATCAGCTGGCATACTACATAACAAAATGCGGTAATGGGACCTACGGGCTCGAACCTGTGACCCTCTGCTTGTAAGAGCAGATGCTCTCCAGCTGGAGCTATGGTCCCAAAAATACATTTCATATGAAATTTGTTATTAAACTATGGTTCGCTCGGGACTCCTGGTATCGGGACCGACCGCAGTTTATGACCGGTTGCTCTAACCAACTGCGTCTAGCGAACCAGTAAAGTGACTCCATGAGTTTGAACCCCCATCACCGCCGTGAGGGCATGGTGTCTCAACTCGCGCGACCTGAGTCGAGCTTACAAGCATTATGGCCTTGGTACATCTAGATGTCAAGCTCCCCAAAGTGGGGCTCATGAACCCACAACATCACGGTAGCTAACAGCCGTGCGCTCTACCGGTGAGCTATTGAGGAACAAATATACCTTGAAAACCGCAACCGAATCAACATCTTTCCTTTTTACTTTTGGTCAGGCTTTTCTTCGTTGACCTATTAGTATCAGAAGGCACACACGGATGGTTCTGCTTACACAATCACCACTGACCCATCAACCCCACACCTCCCAAGGGGTCTTTATTAGCCTACGCTATGGGATACCTGTGATCTGGAGGGCTTCACGCTGAGGCCTTCAGCTGCTGTCCTCGTCACAAACTTGGCTTTCCCATGCCGCAGCTGGCATCTAATCGGCACTGGGTTCTCTTACTAGCGCCTCGTCCATCCCGGTCCTCCTCGTACCAAGGACGGCTCTCCTCAAACATCCTGCGCCTGCGCTACAGATGGGACCGAACTCCGTCTCACGACGTATCAAATGAACTCCAGCTGGCGTGGCTTCGCTTTACCATGGGCGAACAGCCTGCAACCCTTGGGACCTCACTGGCAGCCCTGTGTGCGATGCTAAGCCGACATCGAGGTGCCAGACCACTCCGTGCTGATCGTGAACTCTTAGGGTAGGATAAGCCTGTTATCGCGGTAGCGCTTTTATCCGTTGAGCGCTGGCATTCGGCACTCTACCATGCTCACCGGATCCACTAAGTCCCATGCTCGTGTACCTGCTCCACCCGTCGGCAAGCTCGCAATGTCAAGCTCCCTTCTGCCTTCCCGTCTACTGCGAATGGTTTCCAAACTCATTCTGAGGGAACACTTTGAGCGCCTCCGATGCACTTTCGGGCGACCGCCGAGTCAAACCTCCCCTCACGGCATATGTCCCCTGCTCCGGATACGGGCGGTTAGAAGTCCCTAGATACACGAAGGGTGGTATCCCATCAGCTGACCTCTAGCAGAAACTGGCGTCCCCGCCTCTTAGTCTCCACCCATCCTGTACATCATCATATATTCCTAATCCCAGTGTACAGATGGAGTACAGCTCTGGATGTCTTTCCGTCTTGGCGCGGCAACCAGCAGGCCCTCACTGCACTTCACTCACCGCGTGCATTGAGACAGCGCCCAAATCATTACGCCTTTCGTGCGGGTCGGAACTTACCCGGCAAAGGAATTTCGCTACCTTAGGACTCGTTATAGTTACGTGCCGCCGTTTGAAACTAAAAGTTCGTGACTGGATATCTAAAGCACTCTGTATCCTTTCCGCATCACGGGCGAGCGTCAGCCCATATACATCACCTCACGGTTTCGCATGAGACACATGTTTGCTAAACAGTTGCTTGAGCTATTCTGGTGGCCTCGTATCTCTCACAGGCACTTATCGCGGTCACGGGCCACCATGTGGCCGAGCTCCAACAATGCTATGTCCTGCTGGCCTCGTGGATACCCTCCCCATCCACCTGTGATAGGCTGCCTACGGTACGGGCTCTGACTCACTAATAGCGGCTTTCTCAAACTGGCTCTCCCGTGGCTTCCCCTACTTATGTATTTCGGGTCCGCATCACACAGTTCTCACTGGACGTGATTTTGCCTGCCAGCGCATAAACTATGCTTGCACCTGAACTCCTTGCGGTAGGCACTCCCTGAATTCCGTGTCCCCACACATCCTGATGGCCAGAGGGTACTGGAACACCAACCAGTTGTCCATCGCCCAGGCTTCTGCAGCCTGAGCTTGGGTCCCTGACTTCCCAGGGACGACCTGCCTGGACCACCTGAGCGCCGGATCTACGGCGGAAGTTCTCACCTTTCACCGTCTGCTACCATTCCAGCATTCTCTCTTTGATAACTCACGGCTCCTTACGGTACCGCTTCTTCGTCATTAGTCAATGCTCTACCAAACATATATGATATGTTCCATTGCTTCAGTGTTATGTTTCAGCCCGGACATTTTCGGCGCAGGACCTCTCGACTGAGTGAGCTGTAGCTACATCTTTGAATGAATATATATATATATATATATATATATGCTTCTGAGCTGCTGTCCTAGTGGTCTTCGAAACACATCCTCTACGTCACTTGACATGATCACCCTTTGGGACCTTAGCAGATGGTCACAGGCTGTTTCCTTTCTTGACTGTCCAGAGCTTTATCTCATACAGTCTGACTCCGGTAAACATCTACTATATGGCATCTGAGTTTTGACGCATTGGTAGAGGTCTGACGCCTCCCAGCAGCGATCTCAGTGCTCTACCTCCATTAGACTATTATACCGAGGCTAGCTCTAAAAGCTAGTTTCTGGGAGAACCAGCTATCTCCGAGTTCGATTGGAATTTCTCCTGCCACCCAGCCAGCCCATCACCGCCTTTTTCAACAGACGTGCGTTCGGACCTCCATCCACTTACGCAGACTTCATCACCTGCAATATCGTGCAGGTCACGCGGTTTGGTCTGCCGTTATGACTGCACGCCTGTTAAAGACTTGTGTTTCCCTCTCGGCTCCGCACCTTAAGTGCTTAACCTGCCAGCAATCGACGGCCAACTCGCCGGACCGTTCTACAAAAGTACACGGTCGGGCGTTGGTCGCTCTTCCAGCTAGCGAGACACAGGGTTTCGGGTTCTCTTTCACTCCTCGGGTTCTTTTCACCTTTCCTCACGGCTCTATACTCTATCGGTCAGCGTAGTATTTCGCTGGCAGGTGGTCACTAAGCTTTCCTACGGGTTTCTCGTAAGTCCCGTGGTAGTACCTGGATACCACTGAATCACAGTCTGCTCTCTCAGACACACGAGGCTTTTCACTCTCTCTTTGGCACACGGCTTTCCCAAAACCGTTCTGCCACCCACTGCTCTCTGCATGTGGTCCTCTACCCCAAGGATCAAATCTTGGTTTGCTTCTGTCCCCTCGCCTCGGCCACTACTCTAGGGATTCGATGTTTCTCTTCCTCTTCCTCCCGGCTACTTAGATGTTTCAGAAGTTCGCCGGGTCCTCCATATGACCATGGATTCATCATACGGTGACAGAAGGATTCTTCTGCATGCTGGGTTTCCATTCGACGATCACCTGCGGATCAATGGATATTTGTTCTCCTCGCAGCTTTTCGCAGCCATCATCGTCCTTCTTTCAGCTGCGTGCCAAGGCATCCGCCCTGCGCCCTACTGTAAAGCTTGACCATTGATTGGAATGCTGCCACTAGGCGTGCAGGCGCGTGCAGAAAGCTTAACGCTTTACGGTGCCTGATGCGCTCGTGTGCGCTCCATGAAACGCGCACCATCACGAGCAGTAGTGCGCTAGCATTTCTTGAGTGACGATTCAATTTCAACTCTGATAACTTATATTGAGAGTTCTCTTTAATTTAACGCACTGACGCGTATCAGTACTAAATCTTTTTAATAACACACATTGTTTTGTTCTTTCTTCATTGTGGCCAGAACACTCCCGGATGCGCTCACATCTAGCTGTACATTCGCTCCTAATGATTGAAATCACTAAAGCTATACTGCATATGGCTTTGTTCGGTATGTGCAGCTGGCAAGGGTACATTTCGGGGACAATATCCTGGGTGGGCTTTACGTGGATTCCTCATGAACCATCGGACGCTCATCGCTATCAGGCGTGCGCTCTAACTCAGCCGAGCTATAAGCCCATAAATCTAGCAGCCACCTACTCTCCTGCACAGGCGTCTCCAGTGCAGTACCATCGGCCGCCCGGCCCTTAACCTTCGTGTTCTGGATGAGATCTGGTGTGACCCCGGACGCATCGCCACCAGACGTATTTAAATGTTATCTCGTTGATAACTAGACAGTAAGACAATCTCCCTACTTCTTCTTCTCTCAGAAAGGAGGTGATCCAGCCGCACCTTCCTGATGCGTTTGCCACCTGCTGCGACTTCGCGAGTGCACGAGATCTGCCTTCGGCGCTCCTCGCCCGGTTAGGCCACTGACCTCGGGCATTTCCTGTCTCTATCGTGTGACTTTGGGCGGTGTGTAGCCCGCAAGACCCGGAACGGCCTCACCGCGAGACATTCACTGATTCGCGATTACCAGCGATTCCAGCTCCAGGTGCAGTCGAGTTGCAGACCACAATCCGAACTGAGGCAGCCTTTCTGAGACTGCTCGGCTCCACATCTCGCTTCCCTCTGTAACTGCCATTGTAGCACGTGTGTAGCCCGGTCATAAGTGTGCATGATGATTTGACGTCATCCGGCCTTCCTGCGCGTTATCCTCGGCAGTCTTCTTCTCGAGTGCCCGGCCGGAACCGCTGGGCTACTAAAGCCAGTTGCAGCTCGTTGCGGGATTCTGAACCGCCACACATCTCACGGACTCTGAGCTGGACGTGACCACTGAGGCACTCATGCTCCTCCTGTCGCAGGACTCACAGGCCCTACGCGTATTCAGAGGATCTCACGACCGGGTAAGGTCTCTGCGCGTTGTGCGTCGAATTAAACCACTATGCTCCACCGCTCGTGCGGGTCCCTGTCAATTCGCTGGTTTCATTCTTGCGAACGTGTACTCTGCAGGTGGAGTACGCAATGCAGTTTGCGACGCGCCGAAAGGCTTATGCCTCCCAGCACCCAGTATTCATCGTTTCACAGCGTGGACTGCGTGTATCTAATCTCTGCTACTACCCACGCTTTTCGGAGCTCTCTCAGCGTCAGTTTTGGTCCAGCAGGCCGCCTCGCGCCGGTGGTTCTTCTACTGGTCTAAGCATTTCACCCGCCACACTAGGAATTCCGCTCCTGCCTGCTCGCGTTACTCCAGAAGTTTAACAGCGTGGGGAGCAGTCAGGTTGGAGCCCCCTGCTTCCACCTCAACTTGCCAGCCGCCTCGCGCTCCCTTTACACCCAGTAAAGTCCGGATAACGCTTGCCCCTACGCGCTACACGCGGCGCTGTCGTATGTTAGCGCTTTCTTTAGTCAGGCCACCGTCATCATCTTCCCCTGCTGATAGAGCTTTACATACCGGGAAATACTTTCTTCACTCACGGCGGCGTCATGCTGCATCAGTAGGTTTCCTCCACTGTGCAATATCTCACTGCTGCCTCCTGTAGGAGTTTGGGTCGTATCAGTCCTACCGTGGTGGCCGTCCGACCTCTCGTAGTCCGGCGTCACCGATCGTTATGTTTTGGTCGGCTTTTACCCTGCCGGCTGGCTACGATCGGACGCGGGCCCATCCTATAATTGATTGTTTCATGTTTCCCGATCAAATCATGCGATTTAACCAGACTTGTGCGGTCTCACCGGCCGTTTCCAGCCGCTATCCTCCTGTATAGGGCAGGTCGCTCACTGTTACTCACACTGTCCGCCACTGAGAATTCACAGTCTTCGTCCGAAAACTTCCGTCTGTAATCTCCCGTTCGACTGCCATGTTAGGCACGCCGCCAGCGTTCATCCCCGAATAGGATCAAACTCTCATAAAAAGTGTTTTGGCCTTCGTCAAGACAAGCTGACATTTATCATCTCTTGTATCTCGTCAATCGACCGTGCTAAAGTCGATAATTTTTACCTAGCTTAAAGGTGTATAAGCATTACTGCTCTATACTGCGTTCGTTTGAATTTTCAAGATTGTCTCTCACTATTTAGTTATCAAGGTTCTGTCGTAGCTCAATCACTTTCGCAATCAGCTCGTAAACGTTCTATCATGCGATTTCATGCTATGTCAGCAACCCTGTCAAGTTGTGCCAAGCAAAATCAACGGAGAAACAGATTTGAACCACCAAGCGCCGCTACTAACGACCTACTCTTCTTCCATATGGGAGCCTTCTCAGCTCTTTGGGTATTTCTCCACAGGCTTACGCAAACCATATAAAACGTGAGAAGGTGATGTGAGACCCACGGTCCTTCTTCAGGATCACTTCCCGGTGCTCAAGGCGACCGGCTTCTGAGAGCTCACTCAGACACCTCTCCGGTGACTGTCTGTCACCGTGACAGCTATAGAACAGTTTAACATATAAGCAAAAATCGTCAAAAGCAGATTTTTAAACTTTTTCAGATTTTTCAATTATAGTAATTTGACTATCATTCTCCAACATTATCTTTGTGTCCCAGTTTAAGGTTTGGAACTGCATTTAATGTCAAATGATCGAAAATCAATCCTTTGTAATCATAGTAGGCAGCCGCCCTATCATTGCAGTGGCATTGTCGAGGTACACAATATCGGTGCAGGATTAGAACTTTGGATCCCTTGCTTTCGCAGGCTTCTTTCATTTCTTCTCTTAGGTACTGCATTAGGAAGCTTAAACTCACCCTGCCATTGCAGATCTCTTCTTAAATCCAAGCTGTTTTGCTCGCTTCTGTGTATGAGATCTGGCTGCCACATCTACTGGCTGGCCTCCTGAAGGAGACGGTGCCATATTCAGCTGTTTATTTTCACTCACCTTCATTTTCACAGGAAATTGATGTAATCAGAACAAGAAGACTTCAGGCCCGCTGAAACCAAAAGCTCAAACGTTGTCTGCCACCCTGGCCTAGGGAGCTATAGCAGCGACTACCTTCCTCTCAGATATGAATCTTGGACCTCCCGGACAACTGCAGCTATCGCCCTCTTTGCCAACCTTGTCCAAAGGCCTCTCCTGCTGCATCATCCCTTGCTTTTACCAGAACTTCATACTCTCCATAGTCCTTAACTATAACCAGATTGGTGTGGCCTCCCGATACAACAAGGCATAAAAAGGTGGTTCAAGCTCTCATTTCTATGTAATTAGTCAGATATATGCCCTTCGATATGATGTACTCCAATAAGAGGCTTGTTATGAGCAAAAGCTATGGACTTTGCAGCCGATACTCCAACCAAAAGAGCTCCCACCAAACCGGGACCATAAGTAACCGCAACAGCATCTATTTCATCCATTGTAGTGAAGCTTTTAGTGCCTCATCCACTACCTGAATCACCTTCTATATGCTTTCTGATGCAATTTCAGGCACAACACCACCGTACACTGTGTATCTCGATCTGAGACGAAATAATATTTGAAAAGCACCTTCCTTCCATCCTGTCGAGCAGCCGCAGCTGTCCTCGTCACAGGATGATTCAATCGCCATATATTCATATTTTTCACATCTTCCTTTATTGCCGAAACGATGTGGGTGCCAAATTGATCTCGATTACCCACCTCCCAAGATTTAGTAGTTACAAGTAATAAAAAGTATCAAAACCGCTGTATATACTTACAGAAGAATTATTATCTAAATCATCCGTGTATATTTTGATTTTTGATTAACCTCGGTTATATCAAATATGAGTAGTAAACTAAAAAGTCTTGTAAGTCAATTCCCAAAAGAATCTTCCATCTTCCTTTATCATCTTCTCTTAAATAGTATTTCTCATTGGTGGTCTTAAGCCCTTTGGTATCTTTAACTATATAAGACACTAAAAGATTGCAGAACTTATAGGCCTCGCTCTTCTCTTTTCAGCCTCAGCGAGATCTTGAATAGCAATATTGGCTATCGTGGTCTTTTTATCCTTATAGTCTTTAATGTCTTTTGAGCTTTTCTACATACTGATCAAGAGGACCCTTTTCAAGAAGCTGTTCATCGAAGGAGTTTTTGATTCTGCTCTGCAAGCTTTTTAATCTGCTCATCAGTAGCTCTTCATTATAGCAGTATCAAAAATTTCTGTTTACATATTTTGAGTACCTCTGGCGTTTCCCCGGATACCTATCAATCCAAGTTCAGTTCCATAAGCTTCTCTACTTCTGTTTTACCTTTTTAACTCCAGATTCTTAAGTCCAATGCTTCATACAAGAAAAGAATCCGCCGATTATAACACAGCAGAAGAGCCATAACTATACCAACTACAACCGGATTTTGCGTGCATACATCCCCTTAATCCTCATCAACAAACATCAAATCTATACTTTTACCATCTTTTTCCAAGTCTTACATTATCAAAGATTTCCTTACATCTTTTGATATACTGCTCAGGATGTGCCATAGCAGGACTGTAGTGCAAGCCACATAGGCTTGGCAATTTGGGCAAAGTTCACAGGCCTCCTGGACAGTCTATGTCTTTTCTTTTGCCTTATTTTACAGACTCCAAATCCCCATACACATGCTCCCTCACATATAAATAAATCAGCATCTGCGGCCATGCAATAATAGGTACAGGTCTCTATGGTCACATGTAGGTAACCTTTAAGTCCCTTCCTTTCTCCTCCCATAACCATATTTCAGGTGTAGTAGTTTTTCCTTCATATTCAACCGTTTCACCTGAAGCCTGTTCCAACATTTTAGAGGAACCCTCTCATTTCTTTTGCCTCAGGTAAAAATCTGCCCGCTCTATCTACTATTATATTATATATCCATAGCAAATCACATTATGCTTTTAGCTTAAAGGCTCAATCTTCATTCCAAAAACTCGAAATTGCCGCCATCTCCCTCAATCTCGACAAAGTTAATATCAAAGGGAAGTTCTCTGCAATTATGCACAAAGACCTCATAACTCCTCTATTCCTTTTGGGCCCTAAAATTGTAATAGGCTCTGTTCTTCCCGAATTGCCAATGGATAGTAAAAGTCCTTAGAATCCGGCAAACATGGCACCATGAAAATGAGTTAAGGCATATAAGGCCTCATGGATTTACACTCCATCCCTTCTGAACGGCAACTGAGTTCCTCACCACAGTTCTATAAGTACGCTGTTTCCATTGTATCTGGCAAGCAGCGAGGTGAGGAACTCTGTTAGCAACGGCATCATACCGCCCGTACCTAATAAACATATATCCAGCATTAAATCGTCCTTAATCTCAGTTAAATACAACATACAAAGGGTTGAATAAGCGCACAGCCTAATCTAACCCTGACCAACTATATAATATCAGATTGTAAGCGACATAAGCAAGGCATCTTCTCAGTTTGTATACAAAGTTCCGGACGGATTCCGTCTTCCTTAAACCCAAGCTTCTTGTACAGGCTTATTGCAGCCTCATTTCCTACTCTACATCTAATAAAAATCTTGTTTTATCTGATTTTTCCATATTCAATAAGTCTATTAGCAAAAGCCTCGCCAACCTCTTTTTCTGGCATCTGCTCTTACTGCAACATTGCGATTTCTAGCCCTCATCAAGCACTCCCCAGTAGCCACAATATCCATTATCTTCCACTTTTCGATAGCACAGAAATAGTGTATCTTCATCTTCACACATTCCATAAATGACCTTGATCCCGACATGCAGGGTAAATATTGATTTTTCTATCTCAGCTACCCTTTACAATGCTCCGGCTTTAACTCTTCTATATCAAATACATCCATAGTTATCGTTTGATTCCTGTTTCTTTTTCATTTCTTTCACGCTCAGCCTGAGAAAGTTTCAAGATGACAGGTTCATAGCTTCGCCGTTTCCATAACAATCTGTTATAATACATTTTTCCTAAAACCGCCACATTCCTGCCTTTTGTTTGAAATATTGGCAGCGAAGAATGAGGGTTTACAAGCCTTCTTCAATATTATGCTATATACGGGCACCCTGTCTCCAAGGAAAACTATCTCCTGCAAATCACTGTTAGCTCAGCTAAAAGTTCCTCCACAGCCAAAGCCTTCTCTGTTCTTTTAGCTCAGTAAAATTCACCATTCTTAAATGTATAAAGTCCATTATAGACCTGTTCTCTTTTGCATCCATACTAGGACAGATTATTCCGTCCAAAAAACTGCACATTATAAGCAAGAGCCGTCACGTAGGCACTGGAATAATAGGCTTATTTAGACTATAGGCGTTTCCTTTACAGGCAGAGCCTATTCTAAGCCCTGTAAATGAACCGGTCCCGCAGCTGTGGTAAATGTACGTTCATATCCTTTAGGTCAAGTTCAGACATTTTAACTATTTCACCAAGATGGGCATAAGTAGTAGAATGTGTCTTTTTATGCTCAACAGTATATCTCAGCCACAAGAGTCTCGTCATCAACTATTGCAACTGATCCATCAAGCTCTAAAGTATCCACTAAAACTTTCATTCTTCTACCACTCACTCCTTCCTATATTCAAAGCCTTTTGCCAAATCTTTTCTTTCATTCTTATGTGTACTGCTGATTTGGTATGAGTCTCTATCTCGAAGCCCTATTCCGGATGAGGCAGACTCGTCTCCGTAGAAATAGTCCTCATAGCCTATTTCATCCATTTCAGATGTATCGCCCATACGGTATACACATCAAAATGATGAGAGGAAAGCCTTCCCTCTGGTATGTTCCTGAACTATAGTAAAAGGAGTGGGGCTGTCATTATCCTCATCGAAAGTCCCACAGCAAAAACCCTGGTAAATACAGTCTTTACCAACTCCAAGGTCGCTTTCAAGGCAGATAATTTCACCCTTTCGCCTTTTTTCTCCAAGCTCTTTGACCATTGTACGTCTCTTCCTCTGAATTACTCTGCAAATGGTCACTTTTTAACCCTTTGCCTGTTTAATGCTTAGAGATATCCTCTCTTAGGAATATCTACTCCATCAACTTTTACATCAACTATGTCTCCCACACTCGCACCACTTCAAGCGGGTGCTTTTACAAACTTCTCTATCGATACATTCGGATATGTGAACTAAGCCGTCCTGATGTTCTCGATGTCTACGAGCACCGAAATCAATGACATTGCTGGACGGTTCCTTCATAATCATCCCCTTTTTAGATCCTTCTTATGTCTAAGACATCAGTTCTAAGGATAGGGGCAGGAAGACTGCTCGTAGGGGTCTCTTCCCGGCTTTCTTTCAAGCTCACTTGTAATATCCTTAAGGGTAAGCTCACCTACATCTACCTTGGCTGTTAAGTCAGGATGCTTTAACTCGACGTTATGCCTTTAATTCCGCCCTCAGTCTATGAAAGATCATAGCCAGTGCAGAAAGGATCTTCTGCTGCCTTATAGGACTCAGGATGTCACACTGCTTGAGTCGAGAGTGATTGTCTCCATCCATTATTCTCATAAAAGCCTGCATCATTGTAAGAATGCCTTTGGTCCAGCTTAGACACCTTCAATAGTTCTTTCTACCTTGAATTTACCGTTTTCTTCTCTGTAGTTAACAATGTTTTTTGTTATAGTTCCATTGATTCCTGAAACATAGAAAGAAGCAGGCTGAAAGCAGTATTTTAAGTCGACCCCCACTCTGTTTACACAGTCTTCACCACTGCAGCCAAGGGCTTCTTCAAGCTTCTTTTTATTCATACATGTTGATACTGCCCAACACCTATAGCCTAGGCTCTATCTTAACAAGCTCTGCAAGAGGGGTCCGGCAGCCTCTCTTGCAATAGAAGCCGCACTTCTCTGCCCACCTCGAACTCAGGGAACTCCTCCGTAGCCAGCTTACTTGCTGAATAAAATGCAAGCTCCTGCTTCATTTACTATGACATAAGAAACAGGAAGATGAAGCTCTTTAATCATATCTGAAATTATCTTTTCAGACTCTCTGAGGCAGCTCCATTGCCTCAGATATCAGTAATCCCATATTTTTAACCAGATCAGCCACTATTTCTTGGTTTCAGCCACCTTATTCTGTGAGGCTCTTGCTAGGTGTAAAGTCACGTGCCTGTCATCCATCCACAGCAAGCTTACAGCTGCAGTTCTAAACGCAGTGATCCCAGCCCAGCACCCCTTTTTCCTGTGATTGAGGCTGCATAGCTGGGTAAGATTCTTTCCAAACACCTTGATAGCTCCGTCTTCAGCATTTTCTGTAAGTTCTGCCCCTTATATCATTTTCAATTGATGGAGCTATAGCCTTGTATAAGAATCCGGCTACTGTCTCCTTCAAGACTCTCGTAGTATATTTATTATCTCTGATTATAACTTTTCTACAAAGGTAGTCCATCTCATCAACAGGGGCCTCGATTTTTAACAGTTAGTATCTTTCTGCTTCGCCGCGATTAATCGCAAGTATTCATGATCCGTTATCTTCTTGCAGGCTCACTAAAGCTGTAATAGGTCCATAAACTGACTGAGCTTCCTTATCTTTTGCCTCTGAAATTACATTTCTTTGTCAAAGGTTATATTTCTGATGTATTTTCTATAGTCAGTATTGTCTGAGATTTTCTTCCGCACTAAGTCCATAGCGCCCCTTAATCGCGGACTGTACATCGGTTATTCCCTTTTCTTCATTGATATAGCAAGTGCCTCTTCTTCAAGCGGCTTGTCTGTCTGCTGTAAGGAAATGATGATGGCAAGACCTGAAAGGCCCTGCTTCTTTTGGCTATAGTTGCCCTAGTTCTCTCTTTTTGCTTGTACGGTCTGTACAAATCTTCACAGTAACCAAGGCTTCGCTGCCTCTATAGCCTGTCTAGCTCATCATAGCTTTCCTGTTCTTCTATAAGACCCATAACCTGAGTTTTCTCTCTTCAAGGTTGTCTCAGGTATCTAAGCCTCTCATCAAGATTACGGAGCACCCTCATCATTAAGTGCTCCATGCTTGTTCTTTTCTGTATCTGGGCAAATAAAAAGTAGTTGCATTCTCTATAAGCTTGATAACCGCATTTTACCTGTTCCGTCTTAATACCGAGTTCTTCCGCAATCTTTTTGCTATGTCCATCGTCTTAACCCCTCAATATATCATAGTTGAACTTCTACAAAGATATCGTGTATATTGCTTTTAATCGTAAGCTCAAAGTCTTCGTTGTCTACCCGATTATGATATTAAGCCCACCAGAGCCCTGATCTATCATCCTTACATTGATCATGCAAGGGCTGCAAATATCCTTCCCGCTGTACCCCTTACAGACTTCATATGCCTCTACTACTACTACATGAGGGCTATACCTGATTCAATTTCTATAGAGTCAGGCTCTGCCAGCTTATGAATGGCAGATACAACCAGCTGTTCCCTTTGGCTCGAATACTCCTCTACACAAAAAGTGTCATTGTATCTGGGACCTGAAGGCATATGCTCAAAAGAAAATGTCATTTTCTTCAAATGCCTGAAGCACCTTTCGCCAAAAGCCAACTTCAACATTCATCATATCTTTATCGATATTGATGGCAGAAAATCCCTCTTCTTCCTGCAATACCCGTGATGACATCACTTTGACTCTGTCCTGTACTTTCAACTCATCCAGCTTCCCGGCTCCTCAGGAGCATAGTAGTTCTTGATATTCACAGGATACCTGACTTTCTTACAGGAAGATGGAATCTCGTGGAGGACTGATGCTCCCTTATAGCTCTCGAAGCTCTTTATAGGTACATAATGTCAACTGGTTTTGGATCGTACTCTTGGGTCTGCAAACAAGAAAAGCCCTTCGACACAGTCCAGTTCCATATACATCGAAGCCACAGCCTTGCTACTATCGACCTGTATATCGAGCCTCCTCTTGAAAATGTCTTGATAGTTCCATCAGGGCATAGAGCCATAAAAGCCCGAATAACAGCATAATCAATAAGTTTCTTTGAAAGTACTTCGTTTGCTCAGAGTCAAATGCTCATCCTTATCAAAGAAAAGAACCGTTGCTGCATCTACGAAGGCAAAATCCAAAATATTTTGCCATAATAATACTCATTTAAGTATTCGCCTCTTGAAGCCGCATAGTCCTTACTGCTTTTTCTTTCTCATGTTCTTCTCTATAATAGCAAATTCGTCATCAAGGATAGCTCTATACCAAGCCCTGCTATAATCTCATTGTATCTGGACTTAATATCTTCAAACTCTTCAGAAAAGTCTCTCCATTAGAAAGCCTTCTCTGACATTTACTCACAGTAAGTCCGTCACCTTGATATCTGATATTAAATCTCTTTCCAGGTGCAGAAGGTATGACAACGCCTCCTTCTCAGACTTGATTATCTCTCCAGCTCTCAAACTGTCTGCATTTGCAAGCGAACTTCCACCAAACTTTACTACCTTTCTTTAACAATTATTTTCCTCCAAATCCATCTAAGTAAAACACTGGTATCCTCAAATACAAAACATTTAAATACCACTTATAAGCGTAACGCTTAATTGTAATATTTGCAGAGATATTTTACTAAAATTAATTATTATTTTTGTTTTTTACACTCAAATCCTTGGTTAACCTTCGAATTCAGCCTCAGTGTAAAGGGTCTCTGTAATGAAAGCAAATTCTCCCTTTACCTTGTCTGAGCTAACTTCTCTAAGCCCTGATAGCTTACCTCTTTGCTGCATCTTTTTCCCTCAGGCACCCTCACAAAGAACTTCGCTTATACTGCCTGATATCACCACAAGCTTTTTCTTCATCCCAGTTGATATTAAGATGCCTGTCCTTATTCCCTCACAGCTTCTACTACATCTGCAACCACAGCACCTGCAGTAGGAAGCTTACCTGCTCCTCGCCATAGAACATTACATCATCAACCATAGTTTCCTTTATTAAAATGGCATTAAATACGTCTTCCACGCTGTGAAGAGGCTGATTGCTGCTTAGCATTACAGGTGCAACTGGCATATACCACTCGTCTTCTTTCTTACTTTCTCCTATTAGCTTGATAGTAGCATCTAAAGACTTGGCATACCCATATCTCTCCTTGGTTATTTTCGATATGCCCTCACCGGGATGTCTCTCAAAATCAACCTGCTTGCCATAAGCAGGGAAGTAAGGATGGCTATCTTTCACTGCTGTCGTATCCATCCACATCCGCACTTGGATTTCTCTCGCAGCATAGCCCATAGCCTGAGCCTCTTTTTAATACTGTGTCATAGTCGAGGGCCTTCTTTTATCCATCTTGGTGAGAATGTAGTTGGTGGTTCCATTTAGAATTCCTGAATTTCAATTATTTCCTCTGCTGTAAGAGAACAATTAAGAGGTCTTATTACAGGTATGCTCTCCTACGCTGGTTTCAAATAAAGTAGTTTGACATTTTTCTCCTTGCAAGCTTAATTAATCCTGCACCGTACTTAGCAACCAGCTCCTTGCTTGAGTGACACACACTCTTTCTCGCTCTTCTATAGCTGCCTTACAAAATCATAAGCAGGCTGGTGCTCCCATTGTTTCAACTACAACAGAAACTCATCATCATTTAAGATATCGTTAAAATCATGTGTAATTAATCTTCTCAGCAGGGTCTCCAGGCATATCCCTGAGGTCACAAATTCTTTAACCCTAATCTCTTCTCTGCCTTCTGCTCATACTTTTCTATGTTTGTATTATCAACCTCAAAAACTCCTGAGCCAACAGTTCCATATCCTATAATTCCTACATTTACCATTCTTCACCTCTTATTTATTCTCTTATAGTATTTTCATTCTTCTAATTCCATCAATTGCTTCTACGCTCGCCACCATATCAGTAACATCAGTCATCCTGTTAAGAATCTGCAAGCTCAGTAGACAAAGAAGCCAAGCCGTTGACAGGTATGCTTTGGTGGATGGTCAGCATGTTTCACTCCATAACGGGCTACCTCCCCAAGCACTTCAGAAAGCAGTCCCTGTCTGTCCTCCATCTCAAGTAAAAATGAGATTGTCTTTTCCTCTTGCATCTTCATGAAAGTAGTTAATTTCATCTTTATACTTATAAACGAACTTCTGCTTATGCCTCACGGCCTCCGCTGCCTCACCTACAGTCATTACCTTTTTGTCTCAAGCAGCTTCTTTTGCTTCAACCACCTCGTATTAAAACCTCAGGCAAAAGCCCTTCTGAAACTAAATAGAGTTTATCTTTTTCCCATTTTTCCCACCATTATTGTAACTTTATACCAAATATAATATGAGGTGTCATAAGACATTCATTCATAAATGATTGTATGCCCTTAGCGGTCATTTGTGTGTAACAGAAAGAATATTAACACAGACCATCATTAATTGCAAGTGTCAAAGCTAATAGTTTTATGCTTTATTTTTCCATTTTTACTGGCTAATTTGCCCTGCACGGTCATATTAACCTCTCGATTTCTTTAAAAATAGGTGCAGCTATACAACGAGTATGTCAATCGCAACGAGTTTCCTAAAGTAAGTTGTTTATTTTGACTTTGAGATATTGAAGATTATCCTCATTAAAAAGCCAGTCACAGGAATATCTCCCATACTGACTTATTATAGTTAATCTTCTTTTTTAATGCTCTTCCATTTTAGATATGCATTGATAAAAGGATCAAAGTAGCCATCAAGAACCGCCTGCGCATTGCCGATTTCTACATTTGTCCCTATGATCCTTGACCATAGTATATGGCTGAAGCACATAGGAACGAATCTGGCTGCCCCAGGCAATGTCTTTTTGCTCTCCTCTGATACCCGCTTCCTTTGCCTCATTTTCCTGCTGTTTAAGCATATAAAGCTTTAGCCTTTAACATCTGCATAGCCTTGGCTTTATTCTGGAACTGAGAACGCTCTATTCTGGCAGCTTACTACTATTCCCGACAGGGAAATGTGTAATTTAATCGCAGATGAGGTTTTGTTAATATGTTGTCCACCTGCACCGCTTGAGCGGAAGGTATCTATCCTTATATCATCATCTTTGATTTCGATATCTATATCATCTTCAATATCCGGCATTACATCACAGGATACAAAGGAGGTCTGCTCTTTCCCGCAGCATTGAAAGGTGAAATACGAACCAAACGGTGCACTCGATGTTCACTCTTTAGGTAGCCATAGGCATTGGTCCCCTGTAATTTCAATGGTACAGGACTTTACTCCGGCTTCTTCTCCTGCCAGATAGTCGATAACCTCTGTCTTGAATCCCTTTGCTTTCTGCCCATCTGGTGTAGGCCTCATAAGGATGTTTGTCCAGTCACAGGCTTCAGTACCGCCTGCACCCGCATGTAAGGTAATAATAGCATTATCTTTATCATAAGGGCCGCTTAGCAGGGTTGAAATCCTAAGAGCATCAAACTCTGTCTTAAATCTCTCAAGTTCGTCTCCTATTTCTGATATCATGGAGGCATCATTTTTCTTCTTCTGCCATTTCAATAAGTGCACCCTATGTCATCAAAGAGCCCCTGCAGCTCGTCAAAGCCTTCTATATTATTTTTAAACCTGATATTTCAGCCATTGTAGCATTTGCCTTTTCTCGGCATCATCCCAAAAATCCCGCTCGGATATGAGTCTGTTTAACTCCTCGAGCCTCATCTTCTGTCTCGTTAAGTCAAAGTGAATCCCTCACTTCGACTAATGGCTCTGCATAAGAGTTTAATGTAACTTTTGAACTGGTCTAACTCTACCACTATCTCACCACCTTTTTGTTTTTTTATTCACAAGAAAAGATTATAACATAGGGCAGTATGGATTGGCAAGGATGGAAACAGGTTATAGGGGATTATTTTTCACAGGTATGGTTAAGATTAGTTAAAATACTTAATTGTCTCTTTGCTTATGGCTGTTAAAGGTATCATCTAACACATCCTTTAGCTTCATCCTCTTGGCTGACTTGGATATGGAATAATAAATTGCGGTATGACATTACTGCTCCAACAGCCTGCCCAGCCAGCTTTTTTTATTGATTTTGCTTAAATCATTATCCTTAGCATAAAAAGAATGTAAATTATCTCCAATGTAGTATTCATTGAAACTTATACCTAACCTAATTTGACTTGTGCTTTCTTTGTTTTCATATATGATATATTCAAAAGGTTGGCTCAGGAACAGTACCTGAATTCTTCATAATCAGGCTGTCACGAGAGTTAAATGTCCATTCCTTTTCTGAATATAGAGCAGAAAAATTGTGGCCTGTCTCATATTTTTTCATAACCTTTTTAGTCTTAGATTCTCAGCCATATATTCATAAAACTTCTGATACTCATCAAAAATGACAGTATCATTTTTTCTTCTGATGAGGATGAATTTGAAGACTGTTTTTGCTGACACAGAAGACTGTGATACATTAGTTTCAGTTTCTTTAGTTGAATTTATCCCCTAGTATAGTTCCTGCTTATTATGAAATTGACAACTGTAAAAACCACCATCAGGACAACTAATCCTATAACAAATGCATTTCTTTTTATCCATAGTGTAAACCTCTCTATATTCAGTATCATATCGATTCTCCGAATTATAATCGCGATTGAGTGTTTCAGCGTTTGCTTTACTTTCTAGGTGCAAAACACTTTCACCAAAAGTATACTAATCATAATTACAACATAAGCCAGTACCAAAAGGTGGAAGTACTTTGTAAATGGTATATTTCAAAGCTAAGCTCCGATGCCGTAATGCATTTTCATGAAAATAAACATCATTACAACAAACATTATTATAAAACCAAATAAATATATAAGTTTTTCTTTTATCAATTTTATAAACCCTTAATTATAAGCTCTATAACTGATTTATTGTCAGACCTGCTAACCTGCTTACAATCATACTCAAGCACAAATAAAGCCAGCCCCTCTTTCCCCAGCTTCAGTCCTTCTTATGACAGACTCTGAGCAAACTCCTGTTTACTAATACATTCTATGCTAATATCTTGCTTTAACATGCTCATAGTTAATAAGTGCCCTCTATTTTTACTATATGTTCATAAATGCTCCTCATACTCTGATTAATCTTTAGCTTTCTATACTCTCCCGATTAAGAACTCCTAGTTATATTAATTCTTAATCTGTTACCTACCATTATATATGATAATAAGCCATAATACAGCCTCATTATTATTACTTATCTGTATCTATGGCTTAATATTCTCTAATATTTATGTTTTACATTTTTACTATTTTGCTGTATTTTCCATATACTCTCTTGCCTTTTAACTATCGTATAAGCCCCTCTACTTTTTACATAGTAGGCCTTTCCACCTTCAAGGCCTGTAACATTGTAAATATTGGCTACAGTTATGGTCTTGCTTTGCATCCAAGAGAGCTGAGTTAGCAGCGTATCTTATTTCATATCCCTTGCACCGTTTACTCTGTTAAACCTTACTCTAAATCCTTTTACTTAAGGACGACACCCTGACACCATTTATCTTGGCTGGCTCTTTACTTTTTATCATTCTTATCTTTAAGGTAATTGATTATATGCCCATTCATGGCAGCATACTGATCTATAGATGAACCTTTATAGGCATAGAATATTGTAAGAGGCTCAAATGCATTTTTCTCCCAAGATTATATTTTGAGAGTAAACAGTAGCTTTAACCACAGGAAATGCATTCTTTCTGATTTCTCTTACATCGTCACCTATCTTCACCGTTTTTAAGCCGGACTCCGCAAAAGCTCCCATTCCTATTGCCCTAGTTCCACTAGGTATAGAAATGGATTTTAGCCTATAACAATGCGAGAAAGCAAAATCATCGATTTCACCGAGTCCCTTACCGATAGTACAGCTTTTTAATTCCTGATTCATAAAAGGACTGGATGCCTATTTTCTTAACATTGGCAGGAATCTTTATACTTTTTAGTGATGTAGTTTTTAAAAATGCATAAGTATCGATATAATTAACAGTGTCAGGAATAGATACACTCTGTATATTCTCCATATAGCTGAATGCTCTTCTTCCTATGGTGGTAACACCTCTTTTTGATTACTACTTTGTATATTCTATTTCTTTTGTTATTGAACCACTTGTTGTAATACACATTAGTATCATCTGTATCATTCCACATATCACCCTTACCCGATATGGTGAGTACACCTTTTTATTCAAGCGGGCTGTGACATTATCACCCATATGTATTACTTCTCCTTCATCAATATCTGCCTTAACGTCCCTGCTTATCAAAAGTAATGATATAAGTAAAAATGCAAAGAAACCAATCTTTTTGCTGTTTTAAGCATAATTGTCTTCCCTCCAATTTTTCCCACTTTTAAAAAGTATATCCTTCATTCTACCAAAAAATCGTATGTATTCAAGTTTTAATTATTTTTAAGCAGGATTGGGGTCAAAAACGCTAAAAATAACATTAAATTGACAATAGTTCGGTAAACCGATATCTGTATCAAAGGAGGGATATACTTATGATTATTAATGAACTGCTTAAGATATTTCAAGATATCAATTAAGTAAAGACAGCGGAGTCGCAATGACTACTATAACAGATATATGCACTGGAAAGGCCAAGCTTGATAAATGTAACGTTGGTACCTATATAAGATTGCAAAGGCACTTTGATGTTACAATTGATTATTTACTAGAAAAATAATTATGTATATACTGAGGATTATATCTTTTCTTTTGAGACTTTTAAGAGCAATACCTGCCATCAGGTGAAAGACCTGGGTGATATTGATTTTTATCATTGAAGCTCTAGAAACCGATAAAATTCGTCAATTATATGATAAGCAGCAACATAGAGAATCACTGTATCTCTTGGCTATGGTAGACTATTTTGTCGAGATTAAATGATATTCCAATATGTACAAATTATAATGATATTCGGAAAAATTAAAAACCGTATTTTTGCATCAGGCACTATTTTTGTCTTTTTGCTGCTTTAGGGAGACGAACATATAAAAGGATGCAATAGAAAAGGCTATTCCAGAGTTTATGCGATTCAATATTGTAGAAAGCGAGATACGAAATGTGTAAAGTTAATAAACCGTTTACTAAGGAAAATTTGGAACGTTGCTTTTAAAAGAGTTAGCAAAAGAATTTCGGAAAAAGAATGAGCCAAAATTCCTGCTGAAATTACTATAATTGAGAGGAGCCTCAATTCTATTAAATTATGGTTTTAGAGAAATGACTTATGATATAGATGCTATTATTAAATCATCAAGTGTCATGAAAGAAGCAATAAATACTGTTGGTGATAGGCTAAATCTCCCTACAGGATGGATAAATACTGACTTTATCAATACTTCTTCATATACACCCAAATTAATAGAATTTTTCAAAATACTATAAAACTTTTTCAAATATATTACATATCAGAACCATTGCCTCAGAATATCTGGTCGCAAATGAAGTTAAGAGCAGGGAAGACAGTATAAAAATGATTTTTCAGATGTAATTGGTATCCTGATAGAGCAAGACAGACTGGGAGATACTTTAACTTTTGATAGAGTTAAAAATGCTATCGTAGAACTATATGACTCCTATGATGTTATACCTGAGACTTCCCGCTTATTTATTGAATCTATTTTTGAAAAAGATGATTTAAAAAGCATTTTTTACGAACAATGTATTAAACTTGAATTTGAAAACAAGGATATTCTAATAGAATTTAATGATAATTATCCCGAAGTATTAAATGAAAATAATATTTCTGATATATTAAAAAAATTGCCAGAGAACGAAAGAAAAAGTAAAGGAGCCCTCCATGTCACTTGCAACACTCAATGATAATATAAAAACCGTACTTTCAAGCACTGCTACCTGCTATTTGGCGAAGAACCATTTATGATAAGGCATTATAAAAAAATGCCTTAAAGAATGCAGTGCTTGGAAACGGTGATAAGATGAATCTAAGCACTTTTTACAGGTAAAGTCACTGATATAAACAGTATAATAGAAATCGCGGAAACCCTGCCTTTTTTTACAGACTACAGATGTATACTAATTGAAAACTCAGGGCTTTTTTCTTCTGCAAACGAGCTTTCAGACTACATAGATAAAATCCCTGAAAGCACTGTCATTATCTTTGCTGAAGCAGAGGTTGATAAAAGAACAAAGCTATATAAGGCTGTAAATAAACTAGGCCTTGCAGTGGAATTTGAAGTACAGAAAGAGTCGGACTTGGTTAATGTCATTATCAGAAAAATTTTGCTGCTGATAAAATCCAAATTTCGCCCTGACCTGGCAAAAATACTTTGTTATCCCGCATAGGGACTTCTATGGATGAGCTTTTCAGTGAGGCTGACAAGCTGATTTCTTATGTGTATGAGAAAAGAACTGTAACAAAGAGAGATATAGATAATGTCTGTGCAAGACAGCTATCTGACAAGATATTTGACATAATGGACTATATGGGTAGAAAGGATCGGGAAAATGCAATTGCCTATTATCTTGATTTAATAGGCCTGCAAGAATCACCCGTCAAGATATTGTCTTTAATTAACAACCATTTTACAAGGCTTTTACAACGTAAAAGAATCTGGCTGCAGAAGGGAAATCCGGTGAAATAGCCCTCTCCTCAAGCTCCCCCTTTTTTTGTCAAAAATACATAGAACAGGCAAAATAACTTTTTCCTTTGACAAACTAAAAAGATGCCCTTGAATATGGCATCTTTGCTGATAATGCTATAAAGACCGGTGAGATGAACGAATATATTGCTGTCGAGAGCATGATAGTTAAAGTTCTCTGCTTAGCATCTCTTTCGATGGACACAATTTCCGCAATTATTATAATGATTAAGCCAAAAGTAGCTCGCTCTTACTCCAAATCTATGGCATAGCAGCCACCACAGAAACACTCCTGAATAAAAGAAGGTGAGGGATAAAAGGTAGAAATTTTCCCTTTTTCCCCTATCTTCTTCTTTTCCAGTCAGATGATAATAAGTATATCCTAAGACCATCTGCTTTAGGTTATTAGTTGAAAATATAGTGGAGCAGTTGTATTTCCTGGTCCCTGTGAATGTAAACCACTGCACTGATGACATAAAGAAAATCGGAAGTAAATCCCTAAGACTGCATCTGCATCAGCGGGTATAAAAAGCAAGAAAAATATAGCCGATAAACAAAAACACAAAAAGGTATATATTTTAAGTACAAGTTTTCCAAGGTTTTGCTTAATCAAAACACAGGAAACATTGCCAAATATGAACAAAGAGTAGAGCTGCAAGCCTAAGTGCCACTTCCTTGTAGTCCCTGCCGAATATATTCAGTACTATCTCAATAAGGTTCCCTGTCTGGGCAGAGCCAAAGTTGCCTAGTCTGGTAAAGAGTGCATAGCCACCCATAAAACCGCCTGAAACACATACAATGTAGTGCAATATTTCTTCTTGTTTCTCCGTCAAATTCTCCATATGAACTAATCTTCCTTCACGCCGTGCTCTGCCCTTTTAGGATAAGCACTTTTTCAAAATTATAGTAGTCCTTGTTAGCAGGATTGGTTTTTCCCGTATTCTTCGTCAAACTTTTGCAAGTTCAAGGTCTCCAAGCATAAATGCCTTAAATGAGCCTGCTCCGGCAAGAGGACAGGCATCAAAATGATACCATTTATCTTTATACTTGATTAGGTTCCAGAAGTGGTCACTGCCTTTTCCGTCTCTGGTAACCATGATATTTTCAAATCCCGCCCCTGTGATAAGTGCCTCAGATACTGCAAAATAGGTAAAGCAGTCGCCGGTATGTGTCCTAAAGCCGTTATAAGCTGCTTCTATAGCATCACTTTTATCTGAATAACCTGTGTAGCTTATCTTGGTATGGCAAAATTCAAATATCTTGTCAAGCTTCTCCAGCTCAGTCATATTCATTGTTAGTAATCTCAGCCAGCGTTTCCTTCACATACTTTGCCACTTCTTTAGCATGGCTTTTAGATGACTTCTTGACCGTTACCTTTACAGACTTTTCTGCCTTGTTACCAGCCTTATCCTCAGAACGGTAGGTTACCTTGTACACCCCTTCTTTTCTGGGGTTTACTCCTGAAGCATCCACCAAAAGGGCAGTACCTCCCGGCTGATTGTCCGTAACGCTTACGCCCTCCCTGTATGAAAAAGGGCTGCCTATGTATATGGTTAAATCCCTGGCTCCTTTAATTACAGGAGCCTTGGTGTCTTTACCACCAAAGTAAGCTTAATCTCCTTCTCATTTTTTCTTTACCAAAGCCCTTATAGGAACAGTATATTTTCCTGATTTTTTTGCAAGAGCCCTTGTCAATGTTAAAACTTCTTTACCATAGGTAAGCTTAATCCCTGTCTTGTCTGATTTTATGAACTTATCAGCAGGTAGAGAGGTAGTTCCAAGTTCTACTGTTACTTTTTCCCTTTACATCAAGGACATATAGATGAGTTACTTCCTCTGATACATTACCTGCAATATCTGTGGCAGTCAAAGTTATCTTATATACTCCGGCTTCACCCTTATATTCGGATAAGCCGCTCTCCTTTACTTTGGTCTTTGTAGCATCCTCTACCTTCTCTATAAAGTCCTCTTTTTTACAGCTATCTCCTGCCGCAATTACAACTTCCTTTGCAATTATAACCGGACTTTCAGTATCTTCTACAGTTAACAGGGTTGTATTTATATTGCCGTTTACCAAAAACTGTACAGGATATTCTCCCTGGTTTATCAAGAGGGATATCCTTAAGCGGAGTTACCATCTTGCAATTGATAAGAGGTATATGGTGGCTTAGCAAAAACTCATAAATTTCAGGATTCTTATAAAAATCTGTCTGCTTAAGGTCAGGTGTACCCGCCTCAACAGTCAGGGCTGACTTAAGAGGAGCAGTTATAAATGCTGATAGTCCCAACAAAATAAGGAGTATCACAAAGCTCACACCAGAAATTATAAGATTTCTTTTTAATTTACTCATAATCTTAGCCAATTACATCAGACATACTGTACTTTCCTGCGCTTTTACCACTTTAGGGAACTTTGCTGCACTCATAGCACCTTTAGCAAATATGGCTCTGGAATACGCAGTATGCTTAATCTCAATAACTTCATCAGTTCCCGCAAATATAACTTCGTGCTCTCCTACTATGGTCCCACCTCTTACCGCTGAGATACCGATTTCATTTCTTTCTCTCTTCTTCCTTACCTTACTTCTGTCAAGGTTATAAGAAATATCATCAAGTTCATACTTCATTACTTCAGCGAGTGCAAGAGCTGTACCACTTGGTGCATCAAGCTTCTGATTGTGGTGCTTTTCAACTATCTCTATATCAAAACCGTTTTCATAAAGTGTCTTGGTGACATTTTTAAGAAGTTTAAGAAGCACATTTATACCAAGTGACATATTAGCTGATACAAGGACAGCTGACTCCTTGGCAAGTTTTTCGACTCTGCCTAGCTGAGCCTCAGACAGTCCTGTAGAGCAAAGCACCAGCGGTGTATGTGTCTTTTCACAGTAATCAAGAAGGCCATCAATTGCAGAAGCAGTAGAAAAATCTATAATTACGTCTGCTGTTTCTTTTAATTCATCAAAGCTCTTGTATACAGGGTAGTCATTCTTAGCCTCACCGGAAGGCTCATATACCAGCTACCACCTTCATCTCTTCATCCTTTGAAATCAATTCTGAGAGCATCTGCCCCATCCTGCCATTGCAGCTTTATGTAATATAACTCCAACCATATTATTCTCCTTTTTCTCTATACTCTATGGATACCACCTTATCTTTTTGCAAATATAAAGCTAAGCTCCATTACACCCTTTTTATAGACATACTCACTTAATTTTTTTCTTTTTAGTTCCGTAGACTTCTTCAACATCTTTTTCTGCTTTTTCCTATGTATATGCCTTCTGCTGTCTGTACACTATCATCAGTTAAAAAGAATCGACATAAGCTTTATATGGTCCCTTTTTACTCTCAGCGTGAACAGTAAGTGTGAAACCGCTGTAGGTATATACCTTATCCTCTCCCTGCATAGCACAGCTTGGTGCCTCAAAGGTATCAGACTTTGCGTCAAGCTTATTTATACTATCTGTTGGATCTTCTCCTATGACAAATTCGGTATCATCTGCAATAAATACATAACCTTTGTCTTTACCTTCTCAACCAGAGAATTGATATTATTCGCAAGTTTACCATCCCTCTGGCTTACAGCCTGTAAACAAAGCTAATACTCCAATACATAGAAAAAGCATAATCATACTTTTTTGTTTTTTTGAATTTTTGGCATATTTTTTTCCTTTCATCGCCAGCTTCCCTGACGCTTACTTCACCGGTAAACAAGGCTTCACTTCCGCCTTCCTCATATTCTACCAGTAATCTTGCCTCATCGTCAACTCCATAAGCTCTCGCTTTTTTTCTTTCCCTCAGGAGTAATGACAAATATGTCTTTGTTTATCAAAAATCTGATACTTCTTATAGCTCTCCATAAATCTATGCTCAGGCAGTTTCTCATAATACTTAAAAGTAATTCTTCACTATAGCAGCTGAGAGCCTGCTCATCACACCCTTTTGGCGGCTCTTCATCATCATAGACAAAGCCCGCAATATCCTTTAATTCATCAGGAAAAGCATCTTCAGATGGCTTTGTAATATTGACTCCAATGCCCACCACAGCGTATGAAAGCCTTCCGCTTTCAACATCAGTTACTGCCTCAGTAAGTATACCACAGATTTTTCCTGCCCTCAAGGTAGACATCATTCACCCACTTTATACCAGTATCCCTTCCAGTGACCTCTCTTACCGCCTCAACCACAGCTACAGCCGCTATGGTAGTAAGGAGCATAGCCTCTCTAAAATCCATATCAGGACGAAGTAAAATACTTAAATAAATCCCATTTTTAGGTGAAAAGAAATTCCGGCCAAGCCTTCCTCTGCCCTCTGTCTGTCTTTTAGCTATAAGAACCCTGCCCTCTAGTGCACCTTTTGCAGCCATATCCTTAAGGAGGGCATTGGTTGAAGTGACCTCATCCCTAACCTCTATTTCAATCCCAATCCTGCCTGTATAGCCTCCAGCCTCATCAGCCAGCTCATCCATAACACTCTTGGTAGAAAACACATCGATGCTTTCAATCAGCTCATACCCTCTGTTACTACCCGAACTAATCTCATATCCCTTCTCCTTAAGAGCCTTAATATGCTTCCACACCGCAGTCCTGCTAATACCTAGCATTTCCGCCAGTCTTTCTCCGGAAACAGCCTTACCCCTACTCTCCTCAAGCAGTTCAAGAACCCTATCCTCAGTCCTCATACATCCCCCTTACACCACAAATTAAAACAATCCTATCCTCTATATATCCTAAGTTCCTTATACTCTAAATAATCACAGCCCATATTCAGTATATCGTAATTCCCCTCATCTCTAATTAAGCACAGCCTTACGTGTTGCTCCTTTTGCGTCTCTGTTTGGACGGTAACCGTAACTGCCGTCTGTAAAAAGTGGCTCATAGATTGAACTAACTGTTGTGTTACGCCTGTTGAGTGTACGGTCTATCACTGTTGGTATGCTAGCTTTTCGCACACCACCATCTAGTTTTTTTAGTCCCGTCCCAGTACCAGTACCAGAGAAATATAATTTGTAGATCTCGTAATTATTAAATCTATCATATAGATTTTTTTGGTTTTAAAATCATTTTCTATAAAAATTGTCCCATTATCCTTTAATATTGAAAACAGGTTCAAAATCATTGTTTTTCAATAGTAATTTTTCGTATTTTTTATTTAAAAGATATTTATTTCTTGCTTATATTAAATGCATTAGGCTCAAACGTAAATATTTCATCATCTAAATATCAACCGAAAATGGGCCCAGAAGTTATCGAAAAGTGGTCCACAAATACTAAACTAATTGACCACGTTTTTAATTTGATTTTGAATGATTTAAATTCAAATGGATTCAGATGTATTTTTCCTATAAGCTTACGTGCTCTTCCATATTGTTTTTTTATTTTTATTAAAAATATCCAAATGAATTTTCGTGAGTAAAATTTTTCCATTAAAAATATCATAGCTATCATCAAAAATCTTTTTATGCTTTTTTTAGCATCCCATATCTGCCATTATGTATATGATATAAATCCCTTTGTAAAAATCTCTTTGGTAACCAAAGGATCACCTGCTGAATAGGCAATTATCTGGCTGAAACCAAGATATAGTTCGTCCTTTACAGAATAACTTTGATAAATTATTTTTACATCTTCGTCCTCTTTCAGGATTATAAAATGATTGCCTGTAGATAAGAGTTTCCCAAGCAATGATGACATTTTTATTTATACACATTATTGCAGTATTTGGGTCATTTGTGCCAGGGCTTAGGGCCATATTAGCGATTTCGGTTAAGTTTTACAATTCCACTGGTGATAATCTTCTTCTCTATTATTGTAAGCATTTATTATAAACAATGGACTTAATTTTTCTTTTAATTCTTTTTATCATTATCATCTAACCTGCATTGGAATATATTTAATTCCCCTACGCTTTCTCCTTTGGTTGTGTATTCACCAATTCTCTTGTTTATAACAAATTCTGCTTTTATGCCATTAAGCTTTTTAAAAATATCATCTGCTTTTATTTCAAATAAATAACCTGAGCTCTCAGCTACAATTGATAAGTTTGTAGATTCGTAGCCTTCTTCATAATGCTTAGCTTTTTTTCTTAGTTCTACCTCTTTATCAATAAGTTTCTCGCAATCATTAAAAACATTTTCTATAATATTTGATACTTGTAGATTATCAAGAACCTGTCTTGAGAAAGCGATAAAACTTAGCATCGCAATTATGGAATAAGCAATTCCGAAACTTCCAGCGACAACATGTTGGTCTGGAGCAATATCTTGCAATAATAGGATACTGATTACTGAATAGAAAAAACCACTGACAAATATACCATATAAACCAAGAACTCCGGTCCTATCTATGAAACTCTGAAGCATCCTAGGTGATATGTTACTGCTATATTTATTAAGTACAGTGACAATAATTGTAAAACTAAAAGTACTTATAGTCAAAAATATTCCAGATAAATTAGAAAGGAAATCTACCGAAACTTCAACCGACAACAATAGTTGTTTGGGAATATAAGATTTAATTGCAATATATTGATGATCAAAAATCCAGGTAACTAAAAAGAAGCGCCACTGTTACAATTAAAAATCTTGACATCCTTAAATAATTTTTATGATTAAAAACCACAATTTAATTTTTTTGATAACATACATCAATCCTCCTGTTTTAAATATTTTTAATTATTGGACTATATTATCATATAATTGATCTTTATCCAATCTGAAATATTTCGACAAGTCTAGAACTACCGCATATGTGTAGCCCTGTTCAGGGTCGCCCTCGACACCCTTGCTTTTCGGCGCATCCTTCCCACTACCGGGCGGATTCGGGACTTTAACCTGTTAGAAACGTGCGCCGCTAGGCGCACTACAGAAGAAAGGCTTGCACATACCCGCAAACCTTTCCCCATTACTTCTATCCATCTTCACAACTTAATTCTTCTTTACACCCAGCTCTACATTCTCACCGTTGATGTTCCACTCCTTAGTGTAACCATCCAAAGAACCGGTTACAACCTCAGTAGCCATTACATCAGTAAGTATGCTCTCTTTATTTGCCTGCATAAGAGCCTCGAGCTTCTCATTACCTTTAGCATATACAGTAATCTTGTCCATCACCTCGAAGCCTGCTTCCTTACGCATAGTCTGAATCTTGCTTATAAGCTCTCTTACAAAGCCCTCCTCAATAAGCTCAGGAGTAAGTTCTCTGTCAAGAACTACAGTGATTCCATTCTCTGACTGAGTCTCGAAGCCCTCAACCTGAACAGCCTCATAGAGAAGGTCATCCATAGCAAGCTCTTCATCTACTCCGCCTACATTTAGTACAGTCTTGCCTAGTTTCTTTAAGCTCTAGCCATAACCTTAACACCATCCACATTGGCAAGCACTTCCTTAAGAGCATTAAGTCTGCTTCCAAATCTCTTGCCAAGGGTTCTAAGCTGTGGCTTAAAGGTGTAACCGCTGAACTTGCTTACATCATCAAGCATTGTTATATTCTTAACATTTAACTCTTCCTTTATGATGTCCATATACATTTCAGGAAGAACATTCTTACCTGTTGCAAAGTTCACATACATATTGCCAATAGGCTGACGGTTCTTTATATTCGCCTCATTTCTGCCTGCAGTCCAAGCACAACTATCTCAAGCACCTTTTCCATATTGTCCTCAAGCTCTTTATCAATATGGCTTTCATCAACCTTAGGGAAGTCGCACAGATGTATGCTCAAAGGAGCAGTCTTGTCTATACTTCTAACCAGGTTCTGATATATCTCCTCCGTCATAAAAGGAATCATAGGGGCCGCAGCCTTGCTTATCTCTACAAGGGCTGTATAAAGAGTAAGGTAAGCATTTATCTTATCCTGCTCCATTCCCTTTGCCCAGAAACGGTTACGGCAGCGTCTTACATACCAGTTACTCATCTCATCTACAAAGTTAAGGAGTGCTTTTGCAGTCTCAAGTATGCGGTAGTTATCAAGGTTCTCCTCTACAGCCTTTATTGTAGAGTTAAGCTTTGAGAGGAGCCACTTGTCCATAACTGCAAGCTTGTCATACTCAAGCTTATATTTGGTTGCGTCAAATTCATCTATATTAGCATAGAGCACAAAGAAAGCATAGGTATTCCAAAGTGTGCTCATAAACTTGCTTTCTGTCCCTCAGTTACAAGCTTGTCTGAGAAACGGTTTTGGAAGCCAAGGCGCGCTGTTGGCATAGAAATACCAACGGATTGCATCTGCACCATAGCTTTTGCAAGTGCATCAAAAAGGATCTACTGCATTTCCCTTTGATTTACTCATCTTCTGTCCGTTTTCATCAAGAACGTGTCCAAGCACGATTACATTCTTGTATGGCGCTTCATTAAAGAGAAGGGTGGACTCAGCAAGAAGTGAATAGAACCAGCCTCTGGTCTGGTCTACAGCCTCTGAAATGAAGTCTGCCGGGAACTGCTTCTTAAAGAGTTCCACAGTTTTCAAACGGATAGTGATACTGTGCATAAGGCATGGCTCCTGAATCAAACCAGCAGTCAATAACCTCAGGTACTCTATGCATTTCCTTACCACAGTCCGGACACTTTATGGTTACCTTGTCAATAAATGGGCGGTGAAGCTCAATATCATCAGGGCAGTTATCACTCATCTCCTTTAGCTCTGCCTTGCTTCCTATAACGTGCACCTTACCACACTCACAGGTCCAGGCAGGAAGAGGAGTTCCCCAATATCTGTTTCTTGAAAGTCCCCAGTCCTGTACGTTCTGGAGCCAATCGCCAAATCTTCCCTTGCCTATACTTTCAGGTATCCAGTTTATCTTAGCATTGTTTTTAAGCAAGTCATCTCTTACTGCAGTCATCTTGATAAACCATGTCTCTTTTGCATAGTAAATAAGAGGACTGTCACATCTCCAGCAGTGAGGATATTCGTGTTCAAACTTAGGCGCATCAAAAGCAGCTTTCTGTCTTCTAAGTCCTGAAGTACATCAGGATCTGCATCTTGATAATTTACCCTGCAAAATGGAGTTTCCTCTGTAAGCTCACCCTGTTCATTAACAAACTGTACAAATGGCAAATCATACTTTCTTCCAATTCTTGCATCATCCTCACCAAAGGCAGGAGCAATATGAACTATACCTGTACCATCTGACATAGTAACATAGTCATCCATAACTACGTAGTGGCCCTTTTTGTTCTGCTTCTTTGCAGCCTCACCCGCACAGGCAAAAAGCGGTTCATACTCACGTTTTTCAAGGTCTGAACCCTTGTATCTCTCAAGTATTTCATAAGCCTTGGTATCTTCAGACGCAAGTGGACCAAGAATCTTGTCTAAAAGTGCTTCTGCCATATAGTAGGTATAGCCGTCTGCTGCCTTAACCTTTACATAGCTCTCCTCCGGATTCACACAAAGAGCTACGTTGGAAGGAAGTGTCCAAGGTGTGGTTGTCCATGCTAGGAAATATGCATCCTCACCAACCGCCTTAAATCTAACTACTGCAGAACGCTCCTTTACATTCTTATAGCCCTGTGCAACCTCGTGAGAAGAGAGGGAGGTACCGCAGCGAGGACAATAAGGTACTATTTTATGGCCTTTATATAAAAGGCCCTTTTTCCATATTTCTTTTAACGCCCACCACTCTGACTCAATGAAATCATCGTGATAGGTAACATAAGGGTTGTCCATATCTGCCCAGAAGCCTACCGTTCCTGAGAAGTCTTCCCACATTCCCTTAAATTTCCATACAGATTCCTTACATTTCTCAATGAAAGGCTCCATACCATACTCTTCTATCTGCTCTTTGCCGTTTAAGCCAAGGAGCTTTTCTACCTCTATCTCTACAGGAAGTCCATGGGTATCCCAGCCCGCTTTTCTAGGCACTCTATAGCCCTTCATAGTCTTATAGCGTGGAATCATATCCTTAATTACTCTGGTTTCAACATGTCCTATATGTGGCTTGCCATTGGCAGTAGGAGGACCATCAAAGAACATATAGGTAGGAGCATCCTTCCTACTCTCTATAGATTTTTCAAAAAAATCTTGTTATCATTCAAAATTTAAGCGTAGCCTTTTTCACGGTCTACAAAGTTCATATCAGTTTTTGACTTCTCTGTACACTATAATTCCCTCTTTCCATCAAAAATGTAGGGGCAAAAGAACTGCCCCTACCATGAGTAAATTATATTTAAGCTTTTGTCAATCTTTAAGACTAACAACCTTTCATTTTATTTTTCATTTTATTAGATATTATCCTACTTCACTAACTTAGACGCTATCTCAGCATAGCTTTTGCCCTGCCTGAAGTTCAACTGTTCCGACTTTTTATCCTTGTTGAATAGCCGTTGCTTACGAGATATCTGTTGAACTTGGCACTATCATCTATAATACCTAGAGCTTTTAAGCGAGGCCGATACTCTCTCTGATGTCATACCTACAGAAACCGTAAAACTAACCTTGCTATATGCCACGCTTGGTTTAGGGGCTTCTTTAACCTGCTTTGGCTTTTGGTTTTAGCCTTTTTTAGTTACCTTTTTTATTTTTTTGGTGTCCCCGGACTTGGACTTTGTCGGTCTCGGTGTTACTGTTTTTGGGTATCTGAGGTTTTTGGCCTCACTAGCTGTGGAGTTTCCACCTGCGGAAGTTCCTGCTTGTGCTGTTCCTTCCTTGGAAGGCTCTGCTTTGGCATTTCCGGTTTCGGCATTGCCGGTATTATCTCCTGTGGCAGTTCCTTCTTCTTTGGTCTTATTTCCTTCATCTGAGGTTTGCTCGGTTTCTCCACTTTCTTCACTGGGTGTATTGCTTATTGTTGAAGACGTATTTGACACTTTATCTTCTGTCTTAGATGTACTGCCTTCAACCTTTGATGCATTTTCATCCACCTTGATATCAGAGAGATTAGGCATCTTATCTTTCAGCGAATTAAGCTCCTTCTCCTGAAACTCGCTTACCGTCATCATACCAAGCTCTCTGGCTTTTGCCTTGATTTCATCATCACTAAGAGCCTTATTAGACTTCCCATATACAAAATACATAATAGCAGCCATTAAAATAGCACCAAGCCCTATTCCTCTTAGCATATATTTTAACTTCACCTATGCTTCCTCCATTACTTACCGTATAATCCAAGTATCAGCTGCACTTCACCCTGTCCCATACCTAATTCCTTGGATATTTCCATTACAGATTTACCTTCAGAATGCATTTTTAATATCTTATCATTGGTGGATAGTTCCTCAGTAAGTTCAGGGCTAAGGTCAATCTCATCAATTTCTTCGGTAATCTCAGGAACCTCTGCATCCTTAAAAATGTCCCTCTCATCTGCGTCAAAGATATCATTTATATCAGACGGAATGTCCTCTACCTCTTTCTTCATCTTTACCAGATTCTTAGCCTGAGCAGGGACTTCAGCAGGCTTTATGGCAGCCTTTGCCTGTTCAATACCGGTAGGCACTCTGCGAGACTTCTCCTGCTTTACTTCCACAGGAGCCACAGGCTTTTGCTATCACAGTCTGCCTTACCTCTTTGACCTTAATCATCTTATCATCAAGATCGTTGTTAAGGGCTTTAATCCGCTCTTCTTCTCTCTCAAGCTCGTGTCTTAAGCCATCAATCTTAGCGGAGAAGTCCTTAAGATAATCACTCTTTTCATTAAGCATATCATAAAGGAATATAACTTCCTTATGGTTCTGCTCGATTTTCTCCATCAACTGTCCGCTCATATCATTGATTGCAAGCATCTTATCATTGGCAATCTCGGACATCTTATCAGCAAAAGCCCCCAAGTTTGTCCTCAGAAATAGCTGAAAGCTTCTCAGAAAAAGCCCTTCTCAACGCGCGTCATCACCTTTTTGACGCTGTCTTCACTAAGTGCCCTCCCTCGTATCTCTTCCGCAATCTTTTCTTTCTCGTGATTATCAATGTCGGCCTTTTCTTTTATAAAGAAACTGGCGCCTATACAGCCTACTCCAATTATAAGACATATTATTACTATAATATCCATACACCCTCACTTATAATTTTTATGTCTATTGTCCTTCCGGAAGTTTCAATCATCTTGTCCATAACTTCAGAAAAATATTCATCATCATCTTCAGTCTTCTTTTTTTCTCTTTTTTTCTTATCCTTGTCGACGTAGTATTCGTTATTACCCTTTTCTCTGGGATCAAAGCCATAGTCCCTAAGTGCTGCATTATCGGCTTCATTGGTTCTTGTAAGCTTTCTGTCAGCCTGAGCATTCACCTCATGAGTTAAAAACCTTTGTTCCGCAGGTATCCTATTCTCCTCTGCTGTCCTATGAATCGATACCTCCTGACTACGGTTAGGCATAAGATAATTATCAATATTTTGAATGGGCATAAGCTACACCTCGCTATCCTAGTACATATGCCTTGCTATGACGTCAGCCCCATCCCTGACAAATCTAACGTTCTTAACAATCTCCCTCACATAAAGGGTGGCATCTACAACAACTACCTTCACTCCCGGATATACCAAGTTTCCTACTTCTATCACACCGCCATCCTGTGTGTTGATTTCTTCCTGCACGGCAGCAAACTCTTCCTGCATGGTTACAATATCCTCGCTATCCTTTTTATATTCCATTGCAAGAATCTTAAACTGAGCCAGCTTGTCAGGAGGCAGCTTACCATCACTTTGAAGCTTTCTTCTATATAGATCAATTGACTTACTTGATACGTCCATTCTCCGAACTGTCTCTTCGATTTTATTTTGCAAAGTCTTAAACTTAACCAGCAAAGTTGGATCCACACCCACTTCCATATTGGTCTTTGTCCCCATTTCAGAACCTGCATTTTTAACTCTGATTAATGTCTCTGACCTTATTGTTCCTCCATTTACATAGCCCTTCTTGCTATTTACTATGACATCTCCTTTAGCAGATACATCACTATGTATAATGGCGTCAGCCATCACGTAGCCACCGGAATTCACCGTGGTATTCTCTAGGAACTTAGCCACGATATTGCCGCCGGACTTAAGTATTCCCTTACCCATCCCACGGATACCACGCTTAAGTATAATCTTACCTCCGGCTACTATTTCAACGCCTTCGGCAGTTCCTCCTATGACAACATCTCCTGTAGCATTAATCTTCAGTCCGTTTATGACATTGCCCTTCACCTCTACATTGCCATCATAGTTAATATCGCCTGTAGATAAGTCTACGTCTTCCTTTACTACAAATATATTGGATACCTTGACTCTTTTCTCGTTATCAAGTATTGCGTGTCCGGAAATATTGCTTATAAGGTGAAGCCCATCCTCAGATAAGGTTATGTCTTTACCATATTTGAGCACAAGCTTTTCCACCTTAGACGGCTTAATAAGCCTTCCTCTAACATCAGTCCCGGGTGTACCTTCATCTTCTTTGATAAGCTCTGCAAGCTCATCACCTGCCTCTACACTTGCAATAATATCCAGGTCAAAGAAGTCCACAGAGCCATCCTCTTTTTCCTTAGGCTTTGCCTGTAAGTCGGTATTGAATTTATAAATAATCTTGGCATCATGCCCGTCTATAGGTGCTTTACCTCTTGCCATAATATAATCTGTACAGTACTGCTTATTGTTCATATAGCTATCTACCGCAGATTCAATTATGCCAAATTTAACTCCATTAAACTCAAGATCCTTTAGCAAATCCTCCTTATGCATAATTCTACCTCCTGTTGAAGGTGGTATAAACCTGCATACAGCCTGCATTCCATCATCCGAGATATCGACTATCATTTTCTCGGCCTCAGGATAGGTCTTTTCGGTATTTGTCTTAAATATAAACGGCTCCTTAGCCTCCTGTACCGCCTTTGAAAATTCTTTATAGTCCATCTCAATGCTATGAGAACCAAGATAACTTGACAATTCATCAAGATTTAGCGGTGCCCCACCCTCACGGGGCGGAAAATACTTGATATATACCGCATCCTTAATAAGCATCTGAAAAAAAGCATTCTTATAAACCATATACCCACTCCCTGTAATATTCCCCGTGTAATCCATCTATAATCCTAAGTATATGGTTAATCTCTGTATACTAAAGGATATTTTATGAATACCGTCCTTACATTGCTCTTGTAAAAATATCCATGTAATCGCCAAGCTTATCCTTAAGCTTAGTAAGCGCCTTAGTATGTAGCTGAGATACTCTTGACTCAGATACGGAAAGCACCTGGCTTATTTCTTTTTAGGGTAAGCTCCTCATAGTAATAAAGGGCAATAACCTTTTGTTCTTTCTCAGTTAGCCCTTCTATTGCAGTCGCCAGAGATTCTTTAAGCTCTTCCTTTTCCACAGCCTCCTCAGGCTGTACATAGCTTGATATTCCAAGCTTGCTGCCTGAATTGTCGGCAACTAAATCGCTACCCTGTTCAAGGTAGTCATCAAGTGATATAACACCCGACATTCCTACCTGACTCTGCCAATTCATGTACTCCTCGACAGATATACCAAGCTCCTCAGCTATCTCCTCATCAGTAGCCATTCTGCCATATCTCTCTTCGATAGCGCGCTCAGCAGCCTCTAACTTTTTCTGGCGCTGACGGGTAGTTCTGGGAATCCAGTCCATCTTCCTAATCTGGTCAAGAATTGCACCCTTAATTCTCAGGCTGGCATATGTCTCAAATTTGACTCCTTTTACATAGTCAAACTTATCTATTGCATCTATAAGCCCAAAAACGCCATATCCCACCAAGTCATCATACTCTACATTGTAGCCGAGATACATAGACATACGTCCTGCTATAATTTTAACTAAGTTTGCATATTCAACAATAAGTTTTTCCCTTATTTCCTGAGTCGGTTTTTTTGGCATATTGCTCCCATAACTTCATCCCAACTTTTTCCTCTGCCATAAACAACTCTCTCCTCTATATGCTTATTTTAGTTCGCTTGATTACCTTCGTCTTCGTTATCAGCCTTCTCTTCTTCTTTATTTTCTTCCGTCTCAGCCTGTTCTTTGGCATTTGCATTAGCATTTGCCGTTTTGTCATTCTCCATATTAATTATCTTAATAAGAGCCTTCTTTGTAAGACTTCCGATAATCAAAAAAATATTATGAGTACAGCTAATAATATTTCAAGACTACGCAGGGTTTCGTATCTGTTATATATACATATAAATATCGTAATAGCACCTGCTGACAACATAATTGTAGCAGGTAAATATCTGTATTTCATATCTCTTTACTTCCCTTACCCACAGCTTTTATCAAAAGTACTCCGGTTGATGAGTAAAACTCAATAGTTCTACCGTAATTCAACCCGGTGTCAGAAGCAACAATAGGTATTCCAAGGGCTTTTAGCTTAGTCTTAACTGCCTCAACATTTCTATCTCCTACTCTTAGCATATCGTTGGAGTTCGAAAAAGCAAACATCTGAGCTCCACCAGCAATTTTTGCAATCATAGAAGATTTCCTTGCACCTAAGGATATCATTTGTTTCAATAGTTCGTCAAGCCCTGTATCTGCAAATTTGGCTATATTACTATTATTGGCAATCTTAGTACTGTCAGGAAGCATACAATGCAGCATACCACTGACTTTAGTGGTCTTATCATATACAACAGCCCCAACACAGGAACCCAGTCCCAGCGTTGTGAGGTTATCCGGAGCCTTACAAACTTTAAGGTCTCCCATTCCGACTTTTATCATTTTTTCCATAATAAACCTAATCCACAGGCAGCCTTCTAACTGCCTGTGGCTCTCCCAAACTTTTATTGTATTAGAATCACAAACCAAGAGATGTCAATATCTTATTGTACGAATCCAAGGTAGGTGTAAGGATGAAATAACCGGTAACATCGTTATCATCCTCCATAAACTGGGATTCAATCAACAATGCCTTGTCGCCAAGCTTGCCAAATTCAATAGCCGGTACACTTAGTATAGCACCTGCCATATCAATGGACAAGTATGGAATTGACTGATTTATTTTTAACTGTGTCATTGAAGACAATGACGATATGTAGGCACCAGAGATAATGTTACCAAGCTCCTTGAGAGCAGATAATGACATTTCATCAAGCTCTGCATCCTCAGGTGTGGTACCTACAGGCCTTCCAAAGAGAATGTCCACCAGTCCAAAGGCTGATTTTGTTTTCATCATAAACATCATCATTCCGTCAATATCCTCGTCAAGAGTGACAAGGATACCAACTACTATTGTCTCAGCCCCGCCCATTATTTCGTGCAGCTCTTCAAAGCTAAGAAGGTCTACCTTAGGAACATTCATATCTACTTTTGTATTTAGCATGCTTGAAAGGGCTGTAGTAGCGTTACCTGCTCCTATATTACCTAACTCTCTAAGGACATCAAACTGCATTCCTTCAACATTATTTAAATCAAAATTTGCCACCCTGGTACCTCCAAAATTATGCCAATTCCTTATCCTTTTCCTTATCCTTTTCCTTATCCTTTTCTATGATGACATTCTGCATGTTAAGTAAAGAAATAAGTGCATCGTGAGCTCTTCCAACGCCTATAAGGTACTTGGCTTTCTCGCTGTTATTGCTGTTAGAAGGCTTTTCAATCGAATCATCAGCAATGGTTACTACCTCTTTTACCTCATCAACAAGGATGCCGATTGAGCCGCCCAGCTCTTCAAGCTTTATTATAATGATTCTTGTAGCATTTGTAAATTCATCATCAGAGAGTCCGAACTTAAGTCTAAGGCTCATAACAGGGATTACTTCACCTCTAAGGTTTATTATACCCTTGAAATAAGGCTGTGACTTAGGTACCCTTGTAATCCTGGTCATTCTTACAATGTTATCTACAAAACTAATATCTATTCCATACTGCTCTGTTCCGAGCTTTGTAACTATATACTGTTTAGCTTCTACCTCTAAACTTCTTTTATCCATGAGTTTATACCCCTTTCATCCGGACTAAAGTAATACATTTGCATCCAAGATAAGTGCAACTTCACCATCACCAAGTATGGTAGAGCCACTTATTAGCTTAGGAGTGCTGATGTATTTTCCAATTGACTTGATAACGATTTCCTGCTGTCCTATAAGGCCGTCAACTACAAGACCTGCAAGCTTGTCAGCCTTTCTTACAATTACTATCACAATGTTGTCGTTATTAGCCTCTCTCTCCGGAACATCAAGAAGTGTATCAAGCCTGATAAGAGGGATAACAGTACCACGAAGGCTGATTACCTCTTTAGACTGAACGTACTTAATATCGTCCTTTGTAACTTCTTCTATTGTCTGAATACTTCCAAGAGGTATTGCATACTTCTCAGTGCCAAGCTCTACCATAAGCGCCTGAACAATAGCAAGTGTAAGTGGAAGTCTGATAGTAAAACTGCTTCCTGCTCCACGCTCTGTCTTACACTCAATGGTACCGCCAAGAGATTCAATGTTAGTCTTAACAACATCAAGACCAACTCCTCGTCCTGACACATCACTTACCTTATCCGCAGTAGAGAAGCTAGGTGAGAATAATGTTGCTATAGCTTCTTTATCTGTTATTGTATCAATCTGGTCAGCAGGAACAAGTCCTCTTTCAACCATCTTTTTCTTAACTTTTTCTACATTGATACCGGCACCATCATCACGTACTTCTATAACTACGTTGTTTCCTTCCTGATAAGCATCGAGGAAGATTGAGCCTACCTCAGGCTTACCAAGACGTACTCTCTCTTCGTTTGACTCAAGACCATGGTCTGCTGAGTTACGAAGAAGGTGCATAAGAGGATCACCAATCTCATCTACAACAGTTCTATCAAGCTCAGTATCCTCACCTGTCATGTAGAGTTCCATCTTCTTGTCAAGCTTCTTTGAAAGGTCTCTAATCATACGTGGGAACTTCTGAACTGTACTTTCAATAGGTACCATCCTTACCTTCATAACTGTCTCATGAAGATTGGTGGTAACAGTTCCAAGATATTCAATCTGCTCATTAAATGCAGACATATCACCGCTGTCTCTCTTATCTGTTGCGCTCATTGAGACAAGACCGTTCTTAGCTATAATAAGCTCACTCACCTGATTCATAAGGCTGTCAAGCTTCTCAATATCCACACGGACTGAACGGCTAACCACTGGCTTTCCTTTTCCCTTAGCCTTGCTTGCATCCTGCTTTGCAGCAGGTGCAGCAGCTGTGGCTGCAGCAGCAGGAGCAGCGGACTTAGGAGCCTCTTCCTTCTTAGGCTCATCAGCCTTTTTAGGTTCGTCAGCCTTAGGCTCATCAATAGCCTCAATCACAACATCTTCGATTTCTGAAACGTTCTGTATAGCTGCTCTAACTTCGCTCTCAGTCTCCTTTGTTAGGAAGATAAGACTGAAGTCAAAATCAAATTTTTCATCTTCAATTTCCTGAACACTAGGATTAGATATAATAATCTCACCAATTTCTTCAAGAGCCTTAAACACAAGGAAAGCTCTTGCAGCCTTCAGAAGACAAGACTCCTGAATATACACGGTAGCACCGAACACATTCATATTGTCATCAAATGCTTTCTTTATTGCATGCTCTTCAACTTCAGATAATTTGATATCATGAAATTTTGCCTTGGCATTTGTCTCTGCATACTCTTCAGTAGCTGTGGCAGCTGCTGAGGCCGTTGCTGCAGGTGCAGGAGCTGCTGCAGGAGCCGCAGGCGCTTCGCCGCCTCCACCATTTAAGAACTGGTTGAGTTCATTTATAATTGCCTCATTGTCATTATCTCCCTCATCAGAAGTTTCCTGAATCAAATCAAGATATTCCTGAATAGCATCAAGGCCTCTAAAAAGAGTATCTACGAGGCTGTCGTTAACCTTCATTTTTCCTTCACGAACTGCGGAGAACACATTCTCCATATCGTGTGTAAGGCGCTGCATTCTCTTAAATCCCATGGTTCCTGCCATACCCTTTAAGGAATGTGCGGAACGGAATATTTCTGCAATTGCATCGCTGTTGTCCGGCTCTTTTTCAAGAACCATAATCTGATCGCTTAAAACCTGAATATGTTCCTTAGTTTCGTCTACGAAAATATCCAAATATTGACTTGTATCCATTTAATGTACCCCCGTCGCTTTTACTATAGCATCGGCAATCTGATCTAATGGCAGAACTTCATCTACAAGTCCCGCTTCAGCTACCATCCTTGGCATGCCGTACACTGTACATGTCGGCTCATCCTGGGCTATAACATAAACATTGTTAGTTTGTTTCAATTGTTTGATTCCGGCTGTTCCATCTGCTCCCATCCCGGTTAGTACCACGCAGACAATCTTGTCATAAGCGCTTCCCATAAGGGATTCATACGATGATGTCGGCACAAGGTCTTAGGCCTCCTCTTGGAGGATCTTTTTCAAGAGAAATAAAGCTTTCGCCTGACTGTTCTTTAATTCTAAGCTGGTATCCTCCCTTTGCAATGTAGAGCTGATTTTCCATTAGCCTGTCGCCATCATCAGCTTCTTTTACATTTACCATACTTGATTCCTGAAGTCTGTCCGCCAGAGTTTTTGTAAAGCCTTCCGGCATATGCTGTACTATCAGCATCGACGCACCTATTTTATGCGGAAGCAAAGGAATCAGAGTCTGAAGTGCTTTAGGACCACCAGTTGAACAGGCAAGAGCAATAAGCGTCTTTCCGTTTCCTGCACCGACCTTTTAGGATAGACAAATTCTTTAGCCACTTTAACAGCCTTCATCTTATCAGATGCATTAGCATCCTTGTCTGTGAGAGGCAAAGCCTTTGTCGCTGCTTCAAGACTATCGATTAGATTGTTCTTAAATACTTCTTCCTTACCTTAGCATAGCTGTCAGGTTTGAGAACAAAGTCAAACGCACCTAATTCCAAAGCCTTGATAGTTTCAGATGCCCCTTCTTTTACAAGAGTACTCACTACAATTACGGGAATTTTATTTTTTACCCTTACCAGCTCCGCCAGTAACTCAAGCCCGTTCATCTTAGGCATATTGATATCTAAGATTACCGCATCATAGTTTCCCTTGTTAGTAAGAAGCAGGTTCAATCCTTCGAGGCCATCACGAGCAATATCTTTAACCTGAAATCTCTTTATCGGATTTTTATTATATCAGATAGTACCCTTCTTATGAGTGCAGAGTCATCAATTATCAAAAATTTTTTCATTTTCAATACACCTCTTAATTACAAACGGGCATCAAAGGCCTTTTACAACAGCTCTTTACGCCTGTTTCTACGTTCTTCTTCGAATACAAAACCTAACTATTGTATCCCTCGATATCTCCCTCATCCCCATAAACTTGGTTCTGATTTCGTATTTAGTAGGCGATGAATCCGACAATTTTCTAAATGAACCAATGACATTCATAAGAAAATACTGTTCTTTTGAATCGTCTCCAACGTTAAATTCAATACCAAGAATGACAAGCTCATTTTTAGGTATCTCCTTATCTGACAGAAACTTCACTCCGCCCCCACTCAGGTCGATTACGATACAATCTTCCCAAAGATAGGTATTACCTGCTACCAAATCTATATATCGGCTTTTATTCTCCTGAATTAACCTACTTTCGCCAATAAAATCGCTAAGTCCCTGTTTTTCATCTTCAGTAAGTATATGATATCTGGCTCCTATCGAGCACTGAAGCCTGTAAAACTGCCTTCTCTGGCTCTTTTCAAGCTCTGTCACAAGCTTAATTATCATAACTGCAATACTTCCCTCGAAAAATCTCTCAGTAACAATCGTCCTTGCAGCCAAAAATTCCCAAAAAGCAGTATAAAAAATACATATAACTTTCTTCACCCTCTTCAAGAGGTATGGTTACTGTTTTATTCATAGGCATGGTAAGCTTGAATGTGATTTCATCAATCACATCTATTACCTTGCTGCTTAGAGTATCAAATTCATCTGTATCCTTGCTTACATAAGCCTGACGAACTATATCAACTTTATCTCCTATAGAAACAGAATAAGTTGCCATATATTAACTACGCCCTTTCTTTATCTGTTTAATGTTCTTCTCAAAGTCTCCGTAAATATCCCCGCAAGCCCTCTCCTCTTTGACTTATTAACAGTCTCTCCCTGAGGATCTATTATAAGCTTTGCTATATCATCTATTGCTCTTGAAGCCTGTGATTTAGGAAATGCAATAGACAGAGGCTGTTGCTTCATCACAGCCTTATTGATGTTGCTATCCGTTGGTACAGCCCCCATATACTCTAAGGAAATATTTAGAAACTTGTCCGCCACCACGCTTAGCTTCTCAAATAATTCCTTACCACTTTGATCATCATTTACCTTGTTGGCAATAAGCTTTATATGACAATGCTCTCTTGTAAACTCAGGCTGACGGTCAAGTGTCTTTAATAATGCATAGGCATCAGTTATAGATGTAGGTTCAGGTGTTGCAACCAAAAGAACCTCTGCACTTGACATTACAAATTCCATTACATTTTCTGAAATTCCTGCACCTGTATCGATTATCACTACATCCGCCTGTCTGTCAAGCTCAGAAAGCCTTGCAGAGAGATTGGCAAGCTGATCTTTGGTCAGATTGGTCATCTCTCTTATGCCCGAGCCTCCTGATATAAAGCCCACATTTTCCGGCCCCTTCGTTATAATCTCTGAGAGAGACTTTCCTCTGAACATAAGGTCAGAAAGATTGTACTGTGGTCTTATACCAAGCATTACTTCAATGTTGGCAAGACCAAAATCAGCATCCAACACTACCACCTTCTTACCCAGTCTGCTAAGTGAAATAGCAAGGTTAATTGCGAGGTTTGACTTACCTACTCCACCTTTACCACTGGTTATGGTTATTACCCTGGATAGCACAGGGACAGCATTTTTCAGCTTTAATTATATTTCTAAGATTTTTGTGCCTGATCCATATTTTTTTCCCATTCTCTTTATAGTTACAATTTATGATAACAATTGTTTTTGCAATTGCCTGTGTATCCGCTGCGCTTATGTCATCCGGAACATTCTGACCAAAAGTCACATAAGAAAGGCTCGCACCCGTCTGCATCAAAATGTTGTATATATTTCCTATTGTTCCGGTCTCGTCTACCTTTGTAAAAATGAGCTTATAATCTGCTACCTCCTTGTAGGTCGCAGCAATTCGCATCAAATCACCATACTTGGTTGTAGCTGAAAGCACCAGATATACTTCCCTGTCTTCTTCAGGGAACAGCACTAATAAGTCTCTTAAGTTCATCAATCTGCTCAATATTTTTATCTGACCTTCCTGCTGTATCTACAAGAACAATCTCGTATCTATCAAGGTCTTTCCTTGCTTCTTGTATCTCAGAAGCAGAATATACCACACTTAACGGTATACCAAGTATATTAGCATAGGTTCTTAGCTGTTCTACCGCAGCTATCCTGTATGTATCGGCGGTAAGCAGACCTATAGTTTCTCTTTTCTTTAATCTTAAAGCTTGAAGCAATCTTCGCTATGGTAGTAGTTTTCCCTACCCGGTAGGGTCCGAGGAAGAATACATACTTAGTCTTACCCGGAGCGCTTCTATGAGGCTAGGCTGTCCAAGCTTAAGGACAAGCTTCTGATATACTGCACCCAAGGATGCGGTCAAGCTGCGCATCCTTCTTAATTGAATTCTCTATTTCACCTGTTATTTCATTCACATACTTTTCATCTACTTCATTGCTTAAAAAGCTGCTTGTATATGAGCTGCATACAGGCATTAAGCTTGCTTTTCCTTCTTATCCTGATTCTTGTCTGCCTGAGAAGCTTCAAAGATGAGCGTCTGCCTCAAGGCTGTCCGAAAAATCCCCTATTATCTCAGACGGCTTTTACCACAGCTTCTGCCGCCTTTGAACCATCCCTTATTTCCTTTGATTTTTGGAATCATTTAGCTGTTTTTTCAAGAAGCCCCTGAAGGTCATTTAGTCTTCTCTATCGCAGATACCTCATTTCGCTACAGGAGGAACAGGCTTAAGAGCAGGCTTCAGTGCAGGTCCTCGGTAACAGGTTCGGTTTTAGGCTTACTTTCGATGTTCTCATCAATCGCAGCCGTAACTCCACATATGGGTTTACGCAAGAACTTAAAAATCCCTTTTGGTGTTGTAGTCTTTGATATTCATTACAATCAGCATCTCCACCCAAGTTCTTTTTTTGCCAAAAAGAATGGCATCTTTCTTGTTTCTGCCTTAAATTTTTAATTATCATATAGTTACCATACCTACCGATTGTAATTCAACGTTAGATTCTACCTCATTGTAAGAAAAGCACCATCAGATCAGCAAAATAGTCCATGGTCAGCTTCTTGAAGTACATCCTTACTATTGGTGAGGTCATTACTATCGGAACCTTTCCTAATTTGTCGAGCTTATCTATTTCTATCTTAAGTGAATCCATTATATTCTGTGCAACAGCAGGGTCTATAGTAAGATATGCCCCTGCTCAGTCTGTTTTACAGAATTCATAATCTCCTGCTCAATCTTTGGATCAAGTGTTACTACACTGGTAGTCTCATTAGGAGGAAAGTACTTATTGGAAATGGCCCTCTTAAGCCCCTGTCTTACATACTCCGTAAGCACATCTGTGTCGTGGGTAGTTGTTGCATAGTCTGCAAGGGTTTCGAGTATAGTTACCAAATCTCGTATCGATATACTCTCTTAGGAGATTTTGAAGCACCTTTCTGAATCTCGCCCACACTAAGGAGCTTAGGTACCAGCTCTGATATAAGAGCCTGGTCCTTATCCTTTATGTTGTCAATAAGATTCTGTACATCCTGCCTTGTAAGGAGCTCCCAGATATGTCTTCTTACAATCTCAGTAATGTGAGTAGCTATGATAGACGGTGGATCAACTACTGTGTATCCAAGGGTTTCTGCCCTTTCACGCTGAGACTCAGTTATCCAGATTGCAGGAAGGTTAAAGGAAGGCTCAAAGGTAGGAATACCTGTGATTTCCTCTTCTACATATCCCGGGATTCATCGCCATGTAGTGGTCAAAGAGCATCTCTCCTTCACTTACAGGAACTCCCTTTATCTTGATTACATACTGATTGGGATTGAGCTGAATATTATCTCTAAGCCTTATAATAGGTACTACACAGCCTAGCTCTATGGCTATCTGCCTCCTTATCATTACTACTCTGTCAAGAAGGTCTCCACCCTGATTCACATCAGCAAGAGGTATGATACCGTATCCAAACTCTAACTCTATAGAGTCTACCTGGAGCAGGGAGTTAACATTCTCAGGTTTTCTGACTTCTCTCTGCAGCCTCTTCTTCTGCAACAACCTCGGACCTCATCTCTTCTTCTCCAAGGTTCTTTGACATCTTCCAGCCTGAAAGCAGGAAGGCAAGGCCCATAGGAACAAATATAACTGTTGAAAGAGGTGTAGCCACACCAAAGAATATCATCGCTCCTCCAACCAGGAAAAGTACTCTTGGTATGGAGAACAACTGCTTAACAAGGATATCTCCAAGGTCTGCCTCTTTACTTACCTTCGTTACCAGTACACCTGTTGCTAAAGAAATAAGGAGGGAAGGAATCTGAGATACCAGACCATCACCTATTGTAAGTATGGAATAGGTACTAAGGGCAGTATTTACATCCATTCCTCTCTGCAGCACACCCAGGGCAATACCTCCCGCAAAGTTGATTACAGAGATGATAAGACCCGCATAGCATCTCCCTTTACGTACTTACTCGCACCATCCATTGAACCAAAGAAAGAAGCTTCATCCTGAATCTTCTGTCTCTTTTCCTTTGCCTGTTCATCTGTAAGTGCACCTGTATTCAGGTCAGCATCTATAGCCATCTGCTTACCGGGCATAGCATCGAGTGTAAATCTCGCTGACACCTCAGCTACTCGTTCAGAACCCTGGTTGATTACTATAAACTGTACCAAAACAAGGATGAAGAATACAATGATACCTACTATAAGATCTCCTCCACCTACGAACTGTCCGAAGGTCCTAACTACGTTTCCCGGATCTCCCGTACGGAGGATGAGCCTTGTAGAAGAAATATTAAGCGATATTCTAAATATTGTAGTAAAAAGCAAAAACTGTAGGGAAGCTAGACATGTCCAAAAGCTTCTTTTGAAAACATTGTATTGAAAAAGCACTATCATCGCTAACGAAAGGTTGACTGCCAACAAAAACATCCAAAAAGCACACTTGGAATGGGAATAATAAACATAACAACTGAAAGGAGCACGAAGTCACTGATACCAAAACCAGCTTTATTTCCCATGTAGACACCCCTCCCTCTTTATAATCTAAGAATAATTATTAACTTATAAGTATTTCTTTATTTTTAACACTATATACATAAGCCAGTACCTCCGCAACCATCTGATACAGCTCAGGCGGTATCTGGTCACCGATTTCCACGTTGTAATAAAGCATACGGGCAGTGGCTTATTCTCAACTATTTCTATGTTGTTCTGCTTTGCTATCTCTTTGATATTTGCAGCAACATAGTCAGCACCCTTGGCAAGTACATAGGTGCTTCGGCAGTCTCCCTTATCATACTTTGACTGCTACAGCAAAATGTGTAGGGTTAGTGATAACCAGATCCGCCTTAGGCAGATCCTGCATCATTCGCCTTCTGGCTCCCCTCTCATCTTCTGCCTAATCTGGCCTTTTAATCTGAGGATCACCTTCGCTCTGCTTCATCTCGTCCTTAACTTCCTGCTTACTCATCCTCAAATCGTGTAAATGTTTCCACTTCTGATAGCCAAAATCCGCCAGTCCTATGATAACAAAGATGACGCTTATTTTGATGCCACATCCAAAACAATATCAAAGATATTAAGTACAGCCTGCATAAATTCAAAGTCATATAGATTGAGGATGAACTTCCACCTGTCTTTAACTTCGTTATATGCAACAAGAGCAATAGCAAGTACCTTTAGTATGGATTTGATAAGTTCTACTACCTTTTTCCTGCGAGAACATTCTTAAACCCACCTATGGGGTTTAACCTGTCAAGCTTGGGCTTTAGGGGCTTACCCTGTTACCTTCCAGCCAACCTGAACAATGTTGCCTACAAGGGCTACTACAAAGCTTCCTATGAGTACAGGCAGGCTTGCAATAACTATGTCTATAACAATTTCATTACTAAGGTTTTACGGCCTGTTTCACATCAAAGACTTCCATCGATATATCTGATGCCTTGTTATAATACTTGACAAAGCTGTCAAGGAAAAGATTAGCCATAATGCCTCCAAAGAGCTTTTAGCACAAAGAACATAAGTAAAAGCATAAAGCCATTTATCAAATCAGAGCTTCTGGCAACACGCCCTTCTTTTCTGGCATCATCTAACTTCTTAGGAGTTGCTTTCTCTGTCTTGTCTCCTCCCTCGCCAAAAAACTGGAGGTTATATGCAAATCTCCTATCCCTTAATTGTATAGTATTTCTATCATCTTTGCAATCTTTAACCCAAAAATCACTATGATTTAAGCGCCTCCACCGCCCTTAGGGAATACATCCTGCATTTCTTTGGTAATATAATCTGCAACTCCCGGAAGACATAGACATCATAAGTATCATAACCACAAGTCCGTCCGAGCAGTTTTAGCTGAATACCCACAACGAACATATTCATCTGCAGCGCCACCTTTAGCTATAACACTGCGCACCACATTTACACAGGAGCATAGTGGCATATATCGGAAGCATCAGCCTCATCGCTATCATAAAAATAATTTCAAGGAAATAAGTTATTACATTTACCGTATTGGCACTTATTACCGCTCTTCCGATAGGAACCACCTTAAAGGCATCCACAAAGGCCCTTAAGAAGTAGTGATGAAAAATCATTTACCAGAAGAAGGATAATCACAAAGTAATTGTAGAGATTTCCTGTAACTGAGGTATCTACCTTGAATACAGGGTCACATAGATGGTAAAATCCATGTAAAGCCTCATTTCCATATCTATGAGCCTGCCTGTAAAGTTAAGCATGGTCATAACTATGTTGGTAAAGTATCCAAGCAGTGCCCCTGCCAAGGCCTCAGACATAACCATAAGCGAAAAACCCTATAACCCCTCGGATAGGTGACAGGCACACTGGGAAAGAGTAAGGTAGAGCAGGGTTGAGAAAAATAAGCGTAAACGCTATCTTAAACTGCCTTGGGATACTGCCGAAACTAAAAATGGAGCTGTAAACACAAATGCAGATACATGAGTAACTATGAATAAAAATATTCTAAATTCTCAACGGTAAACTGCAGTTGCATTTTCATCCCCAAACTTTCTATATGTTATGTTTACAGTAATGTTACTATGTACTCCTATAAAGCCTGTTGACTCATATATGTAGTCGCCAAAGCCTGAGAAAAGCTCAGTAGTGAACTCCGACAGACTGGTCATCATCCATCCTCCTGTAAGTACCAGCATAAGCATAGTCACAATAAGCTTTGGTACAAAGGTGAAAGTCTGCTCCTGTATGGATGTAATCGTCTGAATAAGGCTTATTATAAGACCCACCACAAGTGATGCAAAGGAGCATAGGTGCAGATAGCTTTAAGTATGAGCATAACTGTTTCTCTAGAAATATCTATGACCTTATCTGCGCTCATAACTGCCTCCTATTCTATTTAACAAATGATTTAACAAGATTGCTCTATAACCAAATCCCATCCACTCACCATAATAAAAAGCAGAATCTTAAAAGGCATGGAAATGGTAGTAGAGCGGGAGCATCATCATACCCATTGACATAAGCGTAGAGGACACAACCATGTCTATGACGAGGAAAGGTATGATATGCAAAACCAATGATAAATGCTGCTCTAAGCTCACTGATTATAAATGCGGGAATCAGCACATTGGTAGGTATTTCATCCATATCCTTAACTTCTTCTATTCCTGCTATATCAAGAAAGAGCCTTATATCCTTGGTATTGGTCTGCTTTGTACATAAGAGGTCCTTAGCGGCTTTTATTCCTATCTCATAAGCCTGTTCGAAAAGTCACATTGCTGTCTGTAAGCGGTTTATGCCTCTGTATTTATCTGTATAAATATAGGCGACATTATAAACCAGGTAAGAAATAACGCGAGTCCTGTAAGCACTCGATTGGGTGGAGTAGTCTGCGTAGTAAGTGCAGACCTCACAAAATGAAGTACTACGAGAATTCTCGTAAAAGAGTGTAAGCAGAATGAGGATAGAAGGCGCAAGTCCCCAGCACAGTAAGAACCAAGACTATCCTAAGCGTAGCTGCCAGCCCACTCTGTTCACCATTGGTTGTAAGATTGATGCCTATATTGTATGGAGAAGTTCCTGTAGTAAAAGCTATTGTTGTCATTGGAGCTTCTATCCACTGTATTCCCCTGTCTTGTTGTCTATAGCATGTCGGAGTAACAGGAGGTACATATAGCACTCAAAACAATCCCAAGATATAGTAAATTAAACTGTGTACATAAAGGATGTTCTCTCTATATTACCAGCCTTTTCTTTTATTTTTCTTTTGATTTAGCTCTGTCCAAAATTCCTTAAAGAAAAACCTTTCAGTTTCCACAGGTAAGTTAGCCTTAATCTGGTCTCGTCAACTTCCGATATAAGATTAATATTGGTTTGGTTATTCCGATTAAGAAACATCTTCCGCCTACTTCTACAATCTGCAAATACTTATCTGCAGTAACCCTCGCTTGTTTCAACAACCTTTATATTGCTATTTTCTGGTTTTCAGTGCATATTTGCTAAAATACTTAGATACATAGTAGGCAGCGCAACTATCACTGCAATGCGACAAAGCATTCCGAATATTCTGCGCAATGCTGCCTAATGTACCTGCTGTTCTTGGATAGAACCATGTTTATCCTCCATAAAAAGCGTGTGCAAGCGTCATCATAAGGCAAACACCTACCATAAGCTCTACATCTCTAGAAGATATTATTTTGATTATTTCAGTTATTCTTATACCAAAGTTATCCTCGATAACAACAACTTCACCCTTTGCCACGTATTTACCGTTTACAAGGAGGTCAATGGCTTCACCGGCAAGCTTTATTTAGCTCAATGATGTGTACCTGGCGAGAAGTCAAGAATTTCATAATGGTCTTATTCGTTCTTCCAAGCTCTACAGTTACCTCCAAGAGGTACATCCATAATGAGGCCTATATTTTCCTGCTGCATCAGAGGATATGATGGTATTATCAAAAGCCTGAAACTGTGCAGGAGCTACATTTACCGGCTGTGCAGGCTGCATAGGCGGTGCATATCCCTGAGGAGGTGCTGACATAGCGGAGGTGCTGGTCGGTGTAGGCGCTGCCGGTGCTGTGCCGGTGCTGGTGCAGGCGTAGGTGCTGCTGGTGCAGGCTGGTCCACTTGATGATGACATAAATTTGTCATACAACTCCTTTGCAAAAATCTATAGGATAAAGCTGCATAAGTTCACTATCAATCAGTGTGCCCTATTTCCAGCCTGAATGAAACCTTTACAAACTCTCCCTTAAGGAAATCACCAACCCTCTTCATCTATAGAGCCGTCCATATCTATGAGGCTCGCTGTTGGAGGGCTGATATCAACCTTCTTTTTCAAGTACTAGACGAAATAGAGGTGGCGCTGAGCCCATCATCTGATTCATAGCCTCACAAATAGCAGATAGATGAAGTTCAGAAAGCTCGGTTCCACTCCACATCTTCTCCGTTTCCACCCATCATAAGATCTGTGATTATCTTAACATCCTTTCTCTAAGAATAAGTGATATTATTACCATCAAGGCTTTCATATATGAAATCTGAATAAATACACAATGGCCTGTCATATGACTGTGATATATCTTCCCAATTTGCAATAGATACATTAGGAGTAGTTATAAGAACCTTCTGGTTAAGCAGGGTAGAAAGCGTGAGTTGCCGCTGTACCCATACTAATATTAGAAATCTCCTCCCATGGCATCCTTTTCTCGCTTGATAAAGGTGACACTGCCTGCGCCTGCTCAGTATCGGAAGAACTTGAACCACCATCTTCACCCATACCGCCTAGCAACGCGTTTATTTCTTCCTGTGAAAGCATTCCGTCCATGCATATTTATTCTTCCTCCCTAATAACTTAGTAATTCTAAGTGCATATACACCTGATGAAGCTGCAGTGCCTTTTAAACTTCTTCATATTTCCTACAAACACATCCAATTCATCTTCAACCTTTGAGTTAAGCCTTATCACATCCCCAGGCTGTAGATTAACAATCATTGACCGATACAACACTCTTGCCAAGCACCGCTCTGATAGGTATCTGCCTCTATGATAATCTCTCCAATCTGCTTCACCGTAGTTGGTGTCATCCTTTTCCTGAAGAGCTGAGAACCAGAACTTGGTATTTAGCTTATCCATTACCTCTTCAAGAGAAGTAAAAGGCAGGCAGAAGGTCATAAAGCCTTCAACAGTACCAATCTTGATGCTTAGAGTAATAAGAGCTGTCATTTCCTGAGGTGAAATAATCGTGCGTACTGTGAGTTGGTCTCTATACGCATAAGCCTTGGGTCTATCTCCACAACATTGTGCCAAGGCTCCTGTAAATACCCTGTACAAATATTTAAGATTCTCTCATTACAACTATTTCTATTTTCAGAAAAATCTCTTGTCTTTTTCAATAGGATTACCTTTCTCCGCCCAAAAGTCTGTCATCATGGTGTATCCAAGGTTATTAGACATCTCCATTATGCAGCTTCCTTAAGTGGCGATAGATTCATTATAGCTAAGAGTACAGGATTGGAAAAGCGAGTTCTGAAATCTCTGGTATGTACGGCCTCAGAACCTCTAACCTCAACCTGAACAGTCTTTCTTAGATAAGCTGGCAAATTGGCAGAGAAGCCTCGCATAGTGCTCAAATATTGACTCCAAGGTACGTAAATGATCCTTTGAAAACTTAGACGGCCTTTGCACAAGTCACGTCCTTACCACCTTCTCGTCTGTTTCCTTGAGGTCATCCGTGTCTACATCTCCGCTCTCAATTCGCGCTTTTATGCAGCAGCTTATCTATCTCTTCCTGCGAGAGTATATCACTCATTAAGCCTCACCATCCTATAATTAATTCATTTACGTTTTATTACTGTAATCTCAGGTTCTTAAAGGCAATTTCAGCCATAGTCTGTGATATGAACTCTCCTGAATAGCCTTAAGCACGGCAGCCTTTTATAGCCTCTCTGTTGTTCTGCACTTCTTCTTTAGTATACTGTGAGAACTGGTTACTACAACTCATCTATAGTGGACTCATAGCCTGACTTAGTGTCTGCATTTTTCTATGCTCTCTGAGATAGTCTTGTAGTCATCCTCTGTCTTAATCAGGTATAGAGAAAATCTGATCGATAACAGCATAATGGTCTTACTGTCTCCTGAGCCCCTTAAGGTTAATCTGTAAGGATCTTATCAAAAGGTAACTACATCCATATCACTTATAGATACCTTGTTCTTAGAGGTATCATTCTCAAGCTCTAAATCAATAGCAGAAGTGTGTTTGATACTAATGCGTTGGTAGCCTAGCCGATGAAACCACCGAAAGCACAATAACCGCAGTTAGTATGAGGTTCATAAGGCTTAAAGTAGCCACTATTGTAAGATGTTCTTTTTCATAATAATCTCCTTTAGAGTTTTTATTCAGCAACTTTAGTAAATACTTTTCATTTCAACTCTTCTGTTCTTTCTGTCTTCCCTCAGTTGTCTTATTGGAAGCTATAGGCTCATATTCTCCTCACCGCTTGCAGAAAGCCTCTTAGGGTCCCATATGTTCCCACATTGGTAAGATACTCAAGTACAGTCATCGCTCTGGCACTGGAAAGTCTGCAGATTATTCTTGAACTTGACTGTGTGGTCTGAGTGAACACTGTCAGCATGTCCTTCAATTACTATGTCAGCATCCTTAAACTACTGAGGGCATGCCCACGACTGCTTTGTCAAGCACTCACGTCAGCACCCTTTTAAGTTCAGCCTGTCCTGAATCAAAAGAAAGTATCCATCTATGCTCAAGTCCTATGTGTAATTGTAAGAAGTATCCATCTTTAGCTGAACTGCATCATTTAGCTTAAACTGGTTGATAGCCTCAGATGCCTTTTTCTCAGAGTTCTTTTCAGCTTCTTTAACTTCCTGCTCGTACTTTTTTACCTCATCCTTAGTGATTTCTTTTTACATTATCTTTTTCTGTTTTATTCTCACTGCAGTGCTTTCCGAATCCGACTTTCCGCTCCCTGCCTTTTGTCCCATCTTCTTCAGCAGTATTTTCAACTGCAAGATTAGAATCACACTCAGCAAGTTCATTGAGCTGGCTTTCACCTCACTTTGATACGAGTACACCCTGGTCAGAAGCGCGGAGCACGTTCGAAAATAAATATACTGAAAGAGAGGAGGTAATTGCCTCAACAATTTCATTGTGCTCAGCACTCAGCATTTCTCATAGAGAACAAAAGCACGAAGAAACATAAGAGCAGGTCTTAAGGTTCAGAGAAGGTTGCCACATCCATTCGGGAGCGCCCGCCTTGGCTCTTCCGGTTTTTCTTCCTTGCCATGTCTCCTCCTCCCACCACCTTCTGAGAATGCCTTCACGTTCAGCAGGTGTTAAGAATGATTTAAGTTTCTCCTCTATTACTCTGGGGTTCTCACCCGCCTGGATGGATAATGTACCCTCAGCATGAGTCCTTTAGCATAATCTCCTGCACTGTTTGATTTAAGCTTTGTTGCAACAGGAGCGCAGAGCCAGTTTGCACAGTGGAAGGAGCCGTGAAGGTTGTAATCGACGCTATACTCGCCATCTGGAAGGACCGATTGAGGCTTGATCTGTGCGTTAGCAAGACATGTTTAGCAAAGGACCGATAGAGTACCAATCATGCCCAGGCGGGTCCCATGCTTGCACAGAGTCTCCCAAAGCCGAACTTGCTTTTGCCTCTTCGATACAGGGAAATCTCATAGTCCTCAAGAATACCTCTTACAAAGCTCAGGGTCTGGTACTCGTCTACTATAAGAAGTATGCCCTTCTTAAGAAAATGGATCTTCTCATATATCTGAGAAGCTTCCTCAAGGGCAAAGCAAACCCATCTTTTCTCTGCAATAATGAACGGACGATTGACATTCTTTTATTACCTCAGACTGATTAAAGCTTACAGGCTTAAGAACCAAAGTAAAGACTCTTAAGTCCGGTCTAGCAGTTCACCCATGTTCTTGTTTGAAGCAAGAACAACAACTCATGTGAAAGCATCCACCAAAGGTAATGGGTGCCGATGGTAAATCGTTGAATCCCATAATCGCCGCAGGAGTTTGTCCATCATAATTGAGAAAAGCACAAGTCCAAGCGAAATTACAAGTCCAAGTAGCAGTAGCGTATCCAAGCCAGTCACCTTCCGTTCTTGCGTATTCTACATAGGGTGGTTATATTACAAGTATAAAGCTAACTTGTATGGTGGTATATATCGCAGCTTTTCACACAGAAATTACAGGGTTACTGATCTCGCCTCCAAAAGTCGCCCTGTAAAATCTCACGTTTATGGTTCTTGACGAGGCTTTTAATCTGAAGCCTGCTCTCTCATAGATGAGTCCCTGTTGTGAGGGTAATAACAGTATCAGGAACCTCCTGATCACCTCTATGAGGTCAGCATTGATAGTAGCTCCAAACCGTTCATTTTTGTAGCGTCTATCACGTTTGACCTCCTATACACGCTACTGTAGTGTTAATAAATCTTAAGTTTTCTTACAGATTTTAAAAGCAAAACCAGTTACTTCTATTATAAATGACTTTTGGTGCAAAAATCAATATAAAGTAGCAATTAAATATTAGCCAGAAATTTATAGAATTACAGGGGTTTTATTTTGTAATTATCTCGATATCTTTGCAATATTCTTATGGAAAGTATTACACTTATAGAATCTGTAAATGGGCTTTACTTTTTATGTCCCTATACTTTATACTAACAACGAGTGTTTTATCGCTAGGACTATATCGGCGGGTTTGTCTAAAATTTATACCATTTGTGCAAAAGTTACCAGAAAGGAACATTATGAAAAGCAAAGAAACTAGTCATTATTTGCTTATTTTGCAATTCTAATCAGTCTCCTTTATGTTTACCTTACCAGCTAAGGCCGCTGGGAGAATATCTTACTCCAAGGTAGCAGGCTTTGCTAACACCGTAACTGTACATAAAAGGCAGGCGGATGGCTCATAAGTCGGGTTAAAAGCTCATAAGCTGTGCTCATCAGGAGGCAACCTCACTCCTCTAGTGCTCACAGAACCACTGTGAAATACCGCTGAGGCAGCTCTTATTCACAATAATGTGTGAGCAGTGCTCACAAGGATAAGTAGGTCAGATACCTTCATTCCATTTCCCCACTATGGAGTTAAACGCAGGTGCTTTGATGAAGGGACAGTTGAGAAGCTTGGTTCAACAGCTTCATCATGACTGCAGTAAGGCTCTCTGCTGCCGGTGACACAAAGTGGATATATGATAACTCGCTCACTAGGCACAAGAGGTAACCATATATGGAATCAAAGAATCCGGGCCCTCTAGGAAAACTGAGACCACATATATCCTACCTACACGGGATTTGACCCTACAGACACTGAGTCAGGACACCCTATCATAAGATGGATCCTGTTATACTCTTCTAAGAAAATAACTCTTTATAGGGATACAGCTACGACCTCTTGAAGGCGTGAAGGCTGTCTTGACAGTGGACATCACAGATGATATAGAGATTGAGATATTGATATTGAAACACCTGGTAATTATACAGTGACATACAGTGTTTTTTTCGACAAATATGGTCATACTACTGCGATAAAATAACCTGTGGAATATACATTCCAGTTCATAGCATTACTAAAAGCTAGCTCTTAAAGAGCCCTTTGAGTCAAACCCATGCTTGTCTGCATGGCTCTATTTCACACCTATCTTTATTCTTCTTATATTTATCTGTATTCTTCTATCTCTAAACTGTATATTTCCTAAATCTTTATACTCACTTTATCTGTGGAGAATATATTATATCAAGCTTCTATCGCCTTTGCTTAAAAATAACTTTCAAACCTCTGCATCAAACCAAATACCTTTATACTCTCTTCCGTCTGTACCGTCTGTAAATTCAAGCTCACTGCACTTTTCATTCTTCCCTTATTATGCTAAAGGACTGCACCAGGATATCTGCTGTAGCAAAGGTTAAGCAGCCTGTTAGCTGTACCAAAGGGCTCAAATGAAGAGAGCTCGTCAATCAGCTTTCTCAGACACACATAATACGGAGGCAGTTCCTTATCAAAAGAACACTCTTTAGGTTTTAGTTTCCTCCTCCGATTCAAAGTCGGTATTTTCTACTTTAGTTGCTTCCTCAATTTAAAAGAGTATTCCATCTGTTCCTGGTGGACTTCTCCCTTTAACGAAAACCCCTGCCGCCACCGGATGTCCTTTGCCAAATTCTGCAAAAGCAATCAGAGCATTTGCGAGCATTTTCTTCAAACATGTTAGGTACTTTCTATAGAGCGGCCGGAGCCTTTTATACTCTCTCTCTGGACAGGTAAAGAGTAGTCAGTGTAGCTTGTAGAACTCTCCTTGATTCTCCTGCCACTATACCCGCTATGCTCTCCGTGACAGTCGGGAACCAAGATAACAAGGACCTTATCCTTCATATATTCGGGACTTTCTAGCTATCTCAGTAGCCCTGTATGCCTCAGTTATCTCCTTTCTCTCATTGTGGCTGTTGGGAGTTCTTTTTGCCTCTGTCACACAGCTCTCACTGTCGCGTTTCACAGAAATAATTTGATTGCCTTTACAGCCGATTCTAGTCTTCCTGAGGCATTGATCATAGGGCCCCAAAATATAACCCACAGTGATAGACAGTAATCTTCTCCTTATCTCGCCAGCTCTGTATACTTTACGCAAGGCTCTAAGACCAACATTCTCAGTGTTATATATATATTGCCTTTTAAGCCCTTTGCACCTTGTCCTGTTTTCGCCTATCAGCTCCATCACGCCACCAGACAGTAGTGGCAAGGGCCGCAAAGGCCAGATACTTACTTTCCACCACTTTTTGCTCTGATTAAAGGTCTCTCCATATCTATCGGCATAATCACTCACGGAGCTGATAAGCTACCTCTGCACCACAAAAGGTCACTTAAAAGGATGGTTACAATCCTCTCCCCTTTTGGGGTTGGTAACAGTGTCAGCAGGCGGAAGTTCATTGTTGCTGCGGAATATCGTGGTGGTCTGTAATTAGAAATACAGTTAAGTCCACCTCTCTATGCGTGTTACCCGGCTTAAGGCGGCTGTTCCATTGTCACAGGTTGTGTAGTGGTACTGTTACCGTCTGCTCTTGGCTCGATCCACGATGTCTATGTTTATTCCATATCCGTCCTGGTGCCCTGTGAGGAAATGGCACATAGCTTATATCCGCACCGACACTGGTAAAAATCATAAAGATATATAAGTAGGCAAACTCCATCCACATCATAGTAAATCTCAGTACCCTAATCTTCTTTCCTGCTCTTATGTTTCTGTTGTCGTCTCTGCAGGCGCTCACTTTAAAATCACACATAAGCGAGAGGATCAGCGTTCCATCTTCTCAGCCCTATATGCTACCTCTTATCTCTGCATCCGTCTTTTCTTTCCCTGCTTTAACAGCTACTCGGCGGCTATGTCTTACTTTATCCGAAACCTCTCAGATATCCCGTCAAAATCTCTAAAAGTCCCTCATAAACGTCAACGACTAACCGCACCCACCATCCCATCTATCAAAACTTGTTTAATCAATTAAATTATAAAGATTAGTGTATCTCGAAACGGCTTGAGCACTTTTATCTTGGCAATGAATCGCTCAAGCTATTATAACACAACATTTAGCTCATTTGTGTCGGTTTTCGTAGTAAAACTAGCTCAACTGATCACCACGCAGGTCTGCCCCGACAGCTTTCCAAAGAGAGGCGCGTTAGGCCGAGCGAAGCAGAACGCCGGAGTCGAATCTGGACCATGTTGGGCAGACCGTACTCATCCTAAGGGGCGCGTTGGGCATGTACAAAAGGCTATGATGGAACCATCATTGCCCACTAAGCTGCCGTCTTAGTCTAACGCTTAATTGTTTATATAAGCCAATCGCCTTCATTATTCCAGCTATAAAGCTTTCTAATCTCCTTACCAGCCTGTCTCTAGCTGCTGCTCTGACATGAAGCTTTCTCACAGCCTTAAAATGTACCTGACCACCCGGCATCGCTCATAGCAGAGAAACTCCTTGGCAAAGGTACCATCCTGAATATCATCAGAAAGAATCTTCTTCTTCATAGCCTTCTTGGTCTCATCAGTTATAATCTTGGGACCGGTTATGTAATCACCGTACTCAGCAGTATTTGAGATAGAATATCTCATTCCTGCAAAAGCCTGGCTGATAGATGGGGTCAACTATAAGCTTCCATCTCGTGAACACACCTGTAAATACGCGTTTCTTGGATCATAGCCTCGCTTCAACAAGAGTCTCAAACCTGCGCACTCAGGAGCACTACAACTTACTACCACAAAGCACTGCTCTGCTCACCAAAAGGTCTGTCTCAGTCTCAGTTCTGTAAGTTGTCTCAAGAATACCTGCTCTGGCTCCACCAATACCTGCTCCATATGCAAGTGCCATATCAGAGCTCACCTGTAGCATCTTGATGTACAGCAACCAAGGCAAGGGGTTCCCTTTCCTTCTAAGTACCAAATCTGAACCGGCCTATGTCCTGGAGCCTTTGGAGCTATCATAGTTACATCCACTCCTTCAGGAGCCGTAAGGCATAGTGTACATTGAAACCGTGTGCAAACATAAGATCAGTTGTTGCCGGTACAAGATTTGGCTCTATGCTCTCCTTTGTAAAAGCTCTTGCCTGAAAGTTCGTCATTTATAAGAATCATAATTATATCTGCATGCCTTTGCAGCCTCAGCAGCTGTAAGCACCTTAAGTCCCTGTGACTCTCTGCCTAGCCCAGGACCCTGCTTCCCTCATAGAGACCAACCACCACGTTGCAGCCTGACTCCTTAAGGTTAAGTGCATAGAGCGTGTCCCTGGCTGCCGCAACCGATTATTGCAGTTGTCTTTTCCTCGTGATGAAAGGTTACAATCCTTCTCATAAAATATCCTTGCGTTTTGACATAACTAATTCCTCCGCGTACATTCTTAAGTTTATTTTGACTACACTAATCATCCCATTACTTCGCGCTACGGGCTCTTTAGAGCCTCTTTCAAGACAGTAACACCTGTACGTACCATCTTCTAATATTTCTTCTTTACCAAGAAGGTTTTAAAATGCCTCTATCTTGAGTCTTGATTACCGTAAGCTCAACAGTGAGGGATCCACTTGAGACATCTACTATCTTGGCTCTGAAGATGTCAGGATGTGGCAATTATTCCCTGTCTTTCTGCTTGCGACTCTGTAAGCAACCAAGATAAAGCTCTCTGGTTACTGCGCTGTCCGGATGAAGCTCTTTGCTTCCTTAACGCCGTCCCCAAAGCTTTGCAAGCTTTGCTTTACAATCTGGTCAAACTACCTGGTCATCACCGTGAGAAAACTATTGTCATTCTTTGAATATACAGGACGTGCTCTGTTTCACCACGGTAAGACTGTCAATATTAAAGCTCCTCCCACTAGTCCCTGCCACCCTGCTTAGAACACCGGATGCGTTATCTCACAAATACCGAAAATACAATTTTGTTCATATATCTCCTTAGCTGCAGCATGTTTTGTTAAAACTTGTTTTCACTAATATCAATCGGTATCCACAATGTCACGTAATGATGAGTAATGTAAGCTATGCCATATGGTTATATCCGAGCTTACACCTTTTCGAATCTTTCACATCTATCATCAAATATTGTAGCACCACCCACGTTCATTGTGTGGCTGGCACCGCATTGTAGCCGGTTACAGGTACACCGCTTGTCTGAGAATATGGCAGGTTGTACACCATCTGTTCCCTCTGCCTGACTCTTTAATGATGATGTCAATTTACCTTCGTACTTCTTCTGGCTTCAACACCACTAACAGAGTAGTATTTGCCTCCTGATGAGCCTCCTGTAGTAGCAAGCTGAGTAACTATGCCAGCCACCAGCCATCAAAGCTTCAGCTACTGAATCTCCACATCCTCGCTGTAGACCATCGCATTAATCATTTTCTATAAACGTTCCTCCTTATCTCACATCTAGCACAGTTCATCACCCTTCTGTGCCATTTTTAGAAAGCGACGATGTATCCTCTTTATCATTTCCTCCATCCAAGAAAAGCCCTCACTGTCCAGTTCCCAAAGTCTGCCTCATCTATTCCCGCGCCAACTCAGCTTCAAAATCTTACCATAACTTTGTGTCATCAGCTTCCTCATAGCTTCCAAAGTCATTTTCCGCAAACCTGTAAAGCTCTCCACTGGGTTATACCACTACAGTCACAAGATGAAAGACCTTTTATTTCTCATTAAAACTAAAGCAGACATACTGCTTTCCTTTGTCTTATTTACATCAAAATACCTTTTGATTCTGCCTTATCAGGCACCACCTCCATCATCTTATGTGAAAATCCCATATTCGATAAGCGTAGCAGAGCTTTTCTATCTCTTTCTCTACTACTCCGTCTTCGTCTATGGTAAGTACAGACTGCAAACCGCTTTCGTCTATGAGATATGTCTTTGTTTTTCATCTATAAGCTCCAGACCATCACCTTGAAGATATTTATAGTAATATTCTCCTGCTGTAAGTTCAATAAGCTACATAATAGCCTCCATCTTTTGACATATAAACAGGCTCTTCAAGGTGCTTAAATATTAAAATCGACCATTTCCTGCCTATAACTTTCAAAATATTCTAATAGCTTACCCTTTCTTCTTTTTCATTTTATGCAATAATCACCGGCTCTGAATCTGTGACAATTTCATAATAATAATTTAGTGTAAATATAACATAAGTGATAAATTCCTTACCTTTCTAATTTTCCCTCTGGCAGCCTTTTTAAATCATTTACATAGTCTCCATTTTCCACTTCATATATAACATTAGAACAATGGTCTTCAAAATGGCTCACTCTCATCAAACACATCACAAAATGCAGAATGTTGTTTCTAAACACCCTCGCGAGAAAGTGCCTGATTAAATCCAATTTTAGCATAATTTGTATTTTTCTACCACGATACCAGTGTGGGTCTGTAGCGGCTTTCCTCCACTTCTTTATAAGAAATTTTTCCTGACATACTGATCTTTTTGGTATTATTCCTTTACACGATACTCTCTCCACCTTTCCATGCGATTCACTGACCTTTCTAAAATATAGTTAATTATGAGTGAGTAGATTCTTTTTATATGTATACTCTGGTTCTCCATCATAAATAACATCAATATATAAATTTTCTGTAATTATTGCGTATTGTTTTATACTTGGAGTAACCCAACCAACCACCTGAGTATATATCTTAATTTCTTCCAAATATTTATTATTTTGAACCTCATATATAACATTTGAAAATTATCTTTCTTTTTAGTTCTTTCAACGTTCTCATACATTCCCAAATCTGGCATCTCTTTCAACTATCCTTTAGCATCACTCATGTCCAAAAATCAAGAATTATCCTAGTCTTTTCATTTTTAGTTCTATAATTGTGCCTGATAACGCGAGATAAAATCTTTTGCTTTATAGCTCTCCTCTTGGAATCTCTCCCCTTATGATATTCTTTCCAGTTTTCCATACCATCCTCGCTCATAATAAATCCATACTACTCTACAGTCCCATCTTTTAAATTTATAATAATTTTTCTGCCCTCACAATCTATCCATAATCTGCTATTTTTCCAAAAGTTCATAATCTGTAACCATTTCTCTAAATGCAGTCCCCCACTTTTCTATCACTGTAACAGATTAATTCTAAATCGCATAAAATATAAATAGTATTCTCAATGTTGAAATAAATCTAAAATTACTGTAAACAGCTTTTGATTAAATAATATCTCTTTATTTTGATATCAATTGATATCAAATTCTGCCCGGCAGCTAATATAGCACACATCATTTTATCATCAAATCCAAACATTAATTCTATGCCATAAGGTTATATGCCATTCCAAATTCAAAAAGAATTTTTTATATTGACTACTTGCATATCTATCTTGTTCATCTTCACAAAATACAATAGGTTTTTCCCCTAATTTCCATTTATTTCGTCAAAGCTATCAAATCTACTTATAATTACACTATCTTCCATTATTTTTCCTTATTCTAGGTGCAAAAGGTGGTTAGATTATTTCTCGATGTATGTGAGAAACTTCATCTCCTTCAATCCTCATATTTCAATTATATTTATCCCATCCCAGGATAATTATATTATCCTCTTTTATCATTTCTCCATCCAGCTCTC
>BNJV01000178.1_pt1 | contig 148672 bp, 221 predicted proteins | sample 8540591 | NCBI WGS metagenome assembly BNJV01 (sample SAMD00202457, study PRJDB9452) | human saliva metagenome | host: Homo sapiens
GTTACGTATTACAGTATTAATGGAGGACGCAGCATAACACCGATTCCGCTAGAAGAGGAGTTATTTATTCATCAGCACCTTCTTAGATGAAGATTGGCCACCAGACCCTCTTAGAATGGGTCGGTAATGTTGGATGGAGTTGTATTCTGAATACTCCTTACTTGATTCCATTTAAATGAAGGCATGGCTGGATTTAACAGAAAGAAGAAAAATTTGGCGAAAAAATTGATAGTAGAGATATCCGTAAACACAGAAACAAGATGTATGTCGCATGTCTGAACTTTTAGAGAAGAAAATAATGATTCCCACGAAGGGAATCATTAAAAAGATATCTCTGGTTCTTTATTAAAGATGAAACTTCCGAAGAACTGATACAAAACAGTTAGGGTTCGCGACAGAGTAAAGAAGAAATCATTAGGTGTTTAAAGAACTGTTACTTAAGAGATGATAGAGGAGATTTATAGATTCCTCTATCTGTTCTCTCATACCTGATATTCGCCTTTTGAATTCCTTTTCCAATTCCTCTCTGGCCTTTTTCTTCATATCTTCCCGCTTATCATGCTTGCTTTACAAGACTTTCAAATAAAGGGAAAGGGCACAAGAGTGTAGCCTGTTCCCGATTTTCCTCTAGTTCATGGGATTTCCCGTTTGTGCAGCAAGAAGCTTTCTGTCTCAGCATCTTTATTGAAAATGTTGCTCCTGCTCAGGGGATTGATATGCATGCCTACCACAAACAGCCCCGTTACGAATCTGACAAAAGGCCCTTTATCGAAGCCTGGTCTAAACGAAGAGACTTTACTGTTCCGAAAGTTGAATTTGCATTCAAAGCTTCCTCCGACAAAGTAGTCGTGAAAGGTTTTATTGTTGGCGATTTGTTTAATGCTTTCCTCAGTCAAGACTATTGCCTCCTTCTCAGCATCTTCCGTAGTAGGAAGAAAAATCAATACTTCTGCTTAGGGTGTCCACCGCATAAACGTAAAAATCCACATCGGATCCCCCCATGGAAGTAGGTTCTTTCCGTTTGCCTCGCCTCCTAAGACTGATTTCCTCCTCATTGAAAATGTAGTAGTCCTCTGTCATAAAGCGAAGAGGAATCATGCCTCAATGCTGTTCTCCAGTAACATAACAATACTGGTTAAACCGAAATTCTTCCCGAAGATTTCTCCCAAAAGTTCTTCATACCGACATTTTTCAGCTTCATGTACCACCCGCTTCCTCTCGTTGTCTTTCTCGAAGGGAAGCCAGAGCCACCTCCGGCAGAATCCGCCTCATAAAAGTTTGGTGTGTGTCGTTTCTCACTTTCTCCTGATAGGCGACATATTCTCCCGATGATGCGATGAATCTGTAGGTCCGATAACGACGGATGGAGGTAAAAAATGACTGTAATATACTTTACTGGTTGTGTCCAAATGTCCCTCCGGTTCCAGGTACTGTACTTGGCTTGCTTCTTCTTTAGGGGAACGGAAGAATCGCGCGTTGCCGGAGTTACGCCTCCGGCTTCCCTTCAATTCTGGAAAGCACCTCCCGTGGCCTTCGGTCGAAGACCGTCCGTGATCCTTGCCTTAAAATGCAGGGAAAAGGAGACGTGGAGAGATCTCTGCCATTTTTCCCAACCGGCTTTCGTGAATACGATATAAAAAAGGATATCCCGTCAGCAATATTCCTCTCACACGGTTTCATTGGCAATGAGCATGAATTCCTCAACAATCTTTCATGGGATTCTTCCCTTCTCTGCACAGATTTTGAAATATTTCCATCTGTCAAAGTATACCTTGATTCGGGAAAATCAAAGTCCAAAGCCTCCGGCCATTTGGATTGGAATAGCTTCCTGCTGTGTTCTCTACTCTCAAAAGGCTCTTGGAAAGGCAGGTAAGAGCTTTTCCTCCGATCCTCCCATTCCTCATCCCTCTAAAAAAGCGCCGTGTAACCTTGTTGTGGTGGACATCCCTATCGGAGCAAAGATTGAGGTGAGTGATTTCGTGGGAGGGGTATGACCTCCGGTCAAAGTCCATGATACAGCCAAGGCAAATTGTCCACACCCCTGAGGGAAGTAAACATTGCTTAAAAGCTCATGTTGTGAACTACCCGATCTGTTGCAAACGGAGGTGCCTCGCTCCAATGCCTCCAACCAGAGCACTTCCTTCCTTCACATAGTCGCTCACATCCGCAATGTGCACATAAAGTTGTAGTATTCTTCCTTCTCCGGAAAATATTCCAAAGAAATGGCATCATCCAAGTCCCAGCATCCTCACCCTCAATAGTGATGAGTTGTTAGCTTGAAAACTTTTCGTCCCTGGCTCCTTAGCCTTTTCAGGGAAACCAGCCAGTTGATTGGCTCAAAAGTACATCCTCTGGAGAATTCCTCCAGGAGAAGGATCGAATCACGACATCCATTCCAGACATTATTTCCTAAAATCTCCTTTATTCAACAGGGTAGAGAGAAGAGGACTGATTCTTTCCGAATTCGACCCGAGGTGCCTTGTTCTTGGTATGACCATAGAAAGCGATTTCACCACAACCTTATTCCAGAACAGCACCTTATCTCTCTTCCCGGGAAATCAAAATGCAATCCGAAAGCTAGATTATCTGGGAAGATAGGCCTTCCGCCTTTCCTTTACAAGTCCCAGCACTCTTCATATTGGCACGTTCTAAAACCTGTTGATTTTTCCCCGGCCTCGCCGTGTTCTCCGCCCTCAGGCGATTTATCTTACCAGATCGCCGTCCATGGCATTGCCGCTCTCGGGAATATAGATTCTCTTTCACTTAGAGAAACAAAGCCGAAGCCCTCGCGTTTGCTGGCACAGGTGCCCTTGAAAAGCTCGCCCTGCTGTGCTTTCCCTGCAGGGGAGTCGATAACGCCTTCTTCCTGCATCTCCAGAAGAAGCTCCTGAAAGGTTGCTCTTTCATAACACCAACAGTTAGCTAAAGTTCCTTTCCTTCATGTAGTGGTAGCTTGGATCCTTAATCAGATCCAATATAATTTTCTTTAACTTATCCCTTGTTCTTCCCCTGCATTTTACCTTTTATTCTTTAATCCCTTTTGTGGTTTACAAATATTTTCAGAAATTGTGAGGAACTGTTCGAGGAACTGCATGAACTCCCCGTTATCTTGCTGCTTCTGTTTTTCTGAATAAATTATCTTTGATATGAGAAAAGCTCCGCATAAAATGCAGGCTTATCATACAGAGAATAAACTACTGGGGTCAATGTCCAGCGCCAATGCAACCGCGAATGTGCCAAAAGTTAAAAACTTAGCAACTTCTCCAGGTTTCTACGGAACGATCTCTATTCTCTGCTGGGCTGTCTGTGGTACCGGAGAGAGCACTAAGCCCTGACTCTTACCTTCCTGCATCAGAATAATGGCAGACACCAAGCCCAGCAATACAAAATAATAATAACCAAAAAAATCTTCATGGAAAACCATTCTTTCAAATTTGGCATACCGACTGTCAGAGTATGCATGATAGGGACAGGAGAGGCAAGTATTTTTATGGAAAAATAGTAGCAAAAAGTTATTGCCGATATTCAAGTATTTACATAGTATTTTGAATTACTTGTTGTCAGTATGCTGAAAAGCGATAGTTAAGGTTAGCTATAAACTTCAGTAAATTTCAGCAACTTTTCTTCATATTCGGTCACAATATTTCCTTTCCGAAGTCTTCCTCATCCTTTCGAATCACAAAACCAGCTTTCTCAAAAAGCTCGCTTTCCAAGGCATCATGCACGGAATCCTCGATGATATCTCCATGGGGCCGATTTTCGCCAGCTGCTTCAATGCCCGCACCGTAACGAGTAGCTCCAACTTCCGCAGCCATGATCCACCAGCGTTGTTTTCTTTCCCTCAAGTCTCTCTCTTCGGGTGGCTATTGTATAGGAATACACTGACTATCCTTTTTACCAGCTCTTTTTCTTATCCTTTTAAAGACAGGGAAAAATGCCGTTTCCTGTCCAGCGTTTCTATTGAATTCTGTGTAAGCAATTAAGAAAATACGCTCCGATGCAGCGTGGTTCAGCTGATGGGTGTGGTCTGCACACGCACTAGCTCGCCCTTCGTCGTGCGCCCGTAGCGTGTGATTCGCGATGATGCAGTGTGTGTGAAGTCGCACGCCCCGCCACCCTCGCGTCGTAGCGGACTGCTAAGCGAAAACACGGTGCCGTGTTTTGTCGCAATCTCGACGGCTCCAGATGCTGCGGTTTCAGACCTTTTGCACTGCATCTTTCGCCGCGTTTTATTGGTTTCATGGTCCTTCGCTCTGGTCGCATCGCGTTAGTACCAATGACGGGCTCGGATGCACTCTTATTTCAGACTACGCTGCATCGATCGCTTCGTTTATTGATTTAGAAATTCTCTTCCCCAGTTTCTCGCCAGTTACTGCGGAATCAGGTTTCTCTCTTTGGCCTGACTGCTGTGACAGATTCTCCATGCGGTTATGAGAGTTATTGGCCCACCAGCCCGGATAGGCTTCTCGTGACACCACATCGGCCGTTGGAGGACGATGCGTCGATAACGGATCGCCTCCGGCATAAATGCTCTACGTGTCCTCGTACCACCACAATATCTCCTGCCTGTAATTCTCCCTGCCCACTTCTTAAATCGGCCCGGATTTCTCCAACCGGAGGAGGTCATATGGAGGTTCCTACGCTGTGATTCAAGCACCAGTACACAAAACCGGAGCAGTCGAAAGCGAATTTGGTCCCTGGCCCCCATGCTATAGGGAACCGATTTTGGATGAGCAATGGAAAATCAAAAGATCCCTTGCAGATCCGACAGTTGCACCGCCCACACCGGAAGAAATACTTCCGCCGGATCCGAGTATCTCCCTCTTCCCTGCTGGAGCGGAATTTCCTCCGGCTGCACCGCCTCCCATTACCACGGCAGGTGTCTTCGCCCCTTTGCTTTTGGCTTCCCGGCTTAGACTTGGCTGTGCCGGACTGAAGAAGCTGCAACGTTTTGGCTCCTGCTGTTCCATCCGTTCCAAAACCATTGACAGACTGGAATGCAATAACTGCATCTTTTGTCAATTCCCAAAATAGCCGGAGGCTTTATCCTGAGGAAGGTAGCCGTATTTTCAAAAAGATTTTGCATATTCTTTACATCATCACTTTTGTTCTGCCAAGACGCATACCGAAGGGCTTTAGCATTTTTCAGAGTCCATAAGACTTCTGGTATCCGGGCCGAGGTAGCCATCCACTACCTGATCATTTCTGGACTGGAAAGGCACAGAATGGCATTTTGCGTGCTAAGTCCAAAATTTTCCATCCGCCTCTCCGGAAAAGATATCCCAACGATCAGACGATTCTGATATTTTTGATCATCTCGCTCTGTTCTCCAGGGAGCAATAATATTGGCCTTTACTCATCAGAGTATAGAAGATTGGCAGTGGTCTGCCCTACTGTTCCTGTCTCATCGTCAGTTTATTGACTTCCTGCAATTTCTTTACCGCAGTTTCGTATCCTGATCGAAGTTGTCCGTTAATCTGGCCGCTTTCCGTAAGATATCCCGGGTTATACAAAACGGTGCTGAATCTTGATATCGTCTCCTGGAAGCCAAGCTTGCCGCATAATGGGGGCGGATTCCGACATCAAGAGCATCCCAGGTGTCTACACCGAGTAATACCGTCCATTTTTCCGTCCTGCTCTGTCTTTGGAAATACTGCACCGCCTTGGAGTGGCATCTCCGTAATAGGTGGTCTGTCTCATCCCTCCTCCATATGCCAAGGTTCATCAATCTTGTTGCAAATCCTTAACAACAGAATTGAAATTACACCTCACGGTAAGATTTCAGCCGGTGCTAAGTCCTCCGCCTGTCCGTCAATGGTAACTCCTTCAATCAGGGAAGCACATGTGGCATTTTAAGCCGAGAGCCGCAATGGCCATCACGCACCTCCGACTCTGCTTCAGTTGTCAGGACAATATCCGAGGAAGAAAGCAGCCTGCTCCTCAGCGCCAAGCTTCTTCCTCACAAGCAGTAGCCCCAATAGACCGCTACTAAGACAAGAAAGTCCTCTATGGAATACTTTTTGAATTCCGTGCATGATCTTGCATATATTTTTGTACCTCTTACTTTCTATAGATGAAAACGCTGTTCTATGATACCATAGGCACTGTTCCTATCCTATAAAGAAAATCTTAATTTTTGATTAGGGAGGAGAGCCGGTAAGGTATAAAAACAGTAAAAATCAAGGAAAAAGGGAAGAAAAAGGGCAAGAGGAATAATTTAAGAGTTTTTGGAAGTTCAAGAAACTCTTAAGCAAATAGATAATGAATACTGCACGGTATTCATTTTGCTTTTTACTAAGCATCACCAAATGTGCTCCGCACATTTTTTGTGAGGACAAAGGTGGCGCAGGCGGAATGCAAGCATTTCCGACTGCACATACCCTGCACTACGGAAAGAATGCAAGCATTCTTTCCAGGTGATGCTCAGAAGCTCTCATCAACATCCCTTTCTTTAAAATTTGAAGATCCTGTTTTCATGTTTGTTCTGATATTTAGATATTGCTTTTCCCTCCTCAATCTAAAAACTATCTATAAAGGAGTAGCTATGCGTTTACATCATATCCTAGGTTCCGAAAGATTTTGTAGCAAATTCTCACTATGTTTTGTCAAATCCGGAACAGTACAAGGAGTTTTCAAAAAGCTCTTTGGAAATACGCAATCCTTTGCACATCGAAAATCGGTATGGGCAAAGGACAGTTTATCTTCGAAATGGCCAAAAGAAATCCAGAGATTAACTATATCGGCATTGAGCGCTACGACAGCGTTTTACTGAAAGCGATTCAAAGAAGAGAAAAGCAGGAGCCTGAGCTTACTACTCACCAATCTTTTCTACATCAGTATAGATGCAGACTTTTGACAGATGTCTTTTGCTCCGGAGGAAATCGGAAAAATCTATCTGAATTTCTCCGATCCTGGCCCTAAAAAGGCAGGCAAAATCGCAGACTCAGCAGTCCTGTCTTTTTAAAAGATTTACAAAGAAATTCTGGCAAAAGGACGCCTTCGTGAAATGAAAACAGACAATCAGGATCTTTTCACCTATTCCTTGAAAGTTTGGAGGAATGTCACTGATAGATCTTAGCGAGCACCAGAGATTTACATCATGATCCTGTACTAAACGAAGGAAATGTAATGACCGAATATGAAGAAAAGTTCTCTTCCAAGGAAATCCCATTTGCAAGTTTATAGCTAAGCCTTAACTATCACTTTTCAGCATGCTCGACAACATAATTCAAAATACTATAGCATACTCAGATATCGGCATGCTTTTTGCTACCGTTTTTCCATAAAAATACTTGCCTCTCCTGTCCCTATCATGCTATACTCAGTCGGTATGTAAATTTGAAAGGAATGGTTTTTCCATGAAGATTTTTGGTTATTGTATTTGTATTGCTGGGCTTAGCATTGTCTGCCATTATTCTGATGCAGGAAGGAGAGTCAGGGCTTAGGTGCTCTCCCGGTACCACCGACAGCTATTGGCAGAAGAATAGAGGTCGTTCCGTAGAAGGAAACCTGGAGAAGTTACTAAGTTTGCAGCTTTTGCTTTATTCGCAGTAGCATTGGCGCTGGACATTATTTGGTAAGTTTATTTCCTCTGTATGATAAGCCTGCATTTTATGCAGGCTTTTTCTCATATCCAAAAGATAAGCCAACAGGCGAAGTTTAAAAAGGTTGGCGTAGCAAAAAACGAGTTCATGCAGTTCTCAGACAGTTTCTCAAATTTTCACAGAAAAATACTTGTAAACCATAAAAAGGAAATTAAAGAATAAAAGGAGTAAAATGAGGGAAGAGCAAAGGGATAAGTTAAAGAAAAATTATATTGGATCGATTAAGGATCCAAGCTACCACCCCATGAAGGAAAAGGAACTTTGCTTCTTTCTTGGTGTGCCAAAAGAAGAAAAGGCAGCCTTTCAGGAGCTTCTTATGGAAATGCAGGAGGAGGGCGTTATCGGCATTTCCTGCAGGAAATACAGCAGGGCGGAAAGTTTTCTCCCAAAAGGGGCACCTTTTCATGCCAGTCGGCGAGGCTTCGGCTTTGTTTCTCTAAGTGAAAAAGGGAAGAGGTCTATATTCCCAAGGGAGAAGCGGCAACGCCATGGACGGGGACCGGTAAAAGGTCATTCTTACCAAAAAGTCTGAAAACGGCAGCAAGGCAGAGGGAAAAAATCAGTAAGGTTTTAGAACGGGCCAATCAAGGAAGTGCTGGGACTTGTAAAGGAGAAAAGCGGGAAGGGCTCTATCTTTCCCGGATAATCCCAAGCTTCCGGATTGCATTTTGATTTCCCCGGGAAGAGACTAAGGGTGCTGTTCCCGGAGATAAGGTTGTTTGTGGAAATCCTTTCTCATGGTCCTTCCAAGGAGAATAAAGCACCTCGAGGTCGTATTCCCCTGAAAAAGAATCAGTCCTCTTCTCTCCTGCCCTGTGGAGAAGTGAAAGGAGATTTTGGAAATAAAAATGATACGGGAATGGATGTGCTTTCCGTGATTCGCTCCTTCTCCCTGCCGGAGGAATTCTCCGAGGATGTACTTTTGGAGGCCAATCAGCTTCCCAATGCCGTTTCTCCTGAAAAGGCTGAGGAGCCGGGACGAAAAGGATTTTCGAAAGCTACAACCATCACCATTGACGGAGAGGATGCCAAGGACTTGGATGATGCCATTTCTTTGGAATATTTTTCCAGAGAAGGAAGAATACCGCCTTTACGTGCATATTGCAGATGTGAGCGACTATGTGAAGGAAGGAAGTGCTCTGGATTTGGAGGCTTTGGAGCGGGGTACCTCTGTTTACCTGACAGACCGGGTAATTCCCATGCTGCCGAAGGCCCTAAGCAACGGCATTTGCTCCCTCCATGAGGGTGAGACAGACTTTGCCTTAGCTGTATCATGGACTTCGACCGGGAAGGGTCGCCCCCTTTCCCACGAAATCACCCCTCCGTCATTTGCTCCGATAAAAGGATGTCCTACCACAAGTTACAGCGCTTTTTAGAGGACAAGGAATGGGAGGACCCGGAGGAAAAGCTTTCTTATCTGCCTTTCCATGAGCTTCTTACGAAAATGCGGGAGCTGGCGAGACTTCTTCGAAAAACCAGAATGGCCAGAGGCGCTTTGGACTTTGATTTTCCGGAATCCAAGGTGTATTTTGATGAAAATGGAAATATTTCCAAAATCTGTGCAGAGGAAAGGGAAGAATCCCATAAGATTATTGAGGAATTCATGCTCATTGCCAATGAAACCGTGGCAGAGGAGTATTACTGGCGGATATCCCCTTTTTATATCGTATTCACGAAAAAGCCGGATTGGGAAAAATGGCAGAATCTCTCCCATGTTCTCTCCTCCTTTTCCTATAGTTTTAAAGGCAAAGGATCCGGATAATCTGCGACCGAAGGCTTTGCAGGAGCTGCTTTTCCAAAATGAAAGGAAAACCGGAGGAAGCCATGCTCAGCAGCATGATTCTTCGTCCCTAAAGCAGGCCAAGTACAGTACAGAGCCGGAAGGGCATTTTGGACTGGCCAGTAAATATTACAACCATTTTACCTCCCCATCCGCCGTTATCCCGACCTGCAGATTCATCGTATCATTAAGGAAAATATCGCCTATCAGGAAAATGAGAAACGGCGCAGGCATTATGAGCGGATTCTGCCGGATGTGGCAAGCCAAAGCTCTCTTCGGGAAAGACGAGCAGAGGAAGCGGAACGAGATTGCATGAAGCTGAAAAAATGTCAGTACATGAAGAATTTCTTGGGAGAGGTCTTCCAGGGAAGGATTTTCGGTCTTACCCAGTACGGCATTTATGTCACTTTAGAAAACAGTATTGAGGGCATGATTCCTCTTCGCTTTATGACAGAGGACTACTACATTTTCAATGAGGAGGAAATCAGTCTTAGAGGCGAGGCAAGCGGAAAGACCTTCCACATGGGGGATCCGATGTGGATTTCCGTTTATACGGTGGACACCCTAAGCAGAAGTATTGATTTTTCTTCCCTACTATCCGGAAGATGCAGAAGGAGGCAATAGTCTTGACTAAGGAAAGCATTAAACAAATCGCCAACAATAAAAAAGCCTTTCACGACTACTTTGTGGAGGAAAGCTTTGAATGCGGAATTCAGCTTTTCGGAACCGAAGTAAAGTCTCTTCGTTTGGGCCAGGCTTCCATTAAAGAGGCCTTTTGTCAGATTCGAAACGGGGAATGTTTTGTGGTGGGCATGCATATCAACCCTTACGAGCGAGGCAACATTTTCAATAAGGATGCTTTAAGAGACAGAAAGCTTCTGCTCCAAGCAGGAAATCCATAAACTTTTGGGAAAAATCAAGGAACAGGGCTATACTCTTATGCCCCTTTCCCTTTATTTTAAAGGAAGTCTTGTAAAGCTGAACATGGGACTCTGCCGTGGTAAAAAGCTTTTATGATAAGCGGGAAGATATGAAGAAAAAAAGCTCAGAGAAGGAATTGGAAAAGGAATTTAAAAGGCAAATATCAGAGTATAGAGAACAGATAGGGGAATCTACAAATCTCCTCTATCATCTCTTAAGTAACAGTTCTTTTAAACGCCTAATGATTTCTTCTTTACTCTGTCGCAGACCCTAACTGTTTTGTATCCAGTTCTTCAGTTTCCATCTTTAATAAAAAAATTCAGAGATATCTTTTTAATGATTCCTTCGTGGAATCATTATTTCTTCTCCTAAAAGTTCAGACATGCGATATACATCATTTCTGTGTTTACGGATATCTCTACTATCAATTTTTTCGCCAAATTTTCTTCTTTCCGTTAAATCCAACCATGCCTTCATTTTAAATGGAATCAAGTAAGGAGTATTCAGAATACTAACTCCATCCAATATTACCGGCCCATTTCTAAGAAATTGGTAGTAATCTTCATCTAAGAGAATTGCTGATAGACTCGATAACTCCTCTTCTAGGGGAATCGGTGTTAGTACTGCGTCCTCCGGTAATACCATTTTATCCGTTCTTCTGGAAAAATATTTCAATCATAGCCGGATAAGAATCGTTTTTAGGTTTAGAAAATCTATAAAATTGACTCTTTCCACTACTTTTTGTTTCTATGTTCGTATCCCGCTTCCAAAATATAATCCCAAAATTTCCGACCAAACTCCACAGTCAGGACTTCAAGAATCAAAACAAGATCAAGATCTTTTGTTGCTCTAAATTCCATATCAAAGTTTGACATCAGTAAGTCACAAGCGGTACCGCCAATAATAATATAGTTGGATTCATAGTCTTGGAACCATTCTCTGAAACTATGTAAGCCTCTTATCATATTTCTTCCTCAAAATTCTTCCATCATTTCAGTAAGAGAAATCTGAATGCGTTCATCCGCATTATCCTTTAAACTTAAATACAAGGAAAGAGCATCTATCTTCCCCTTCATTCCAAACAGCTTTGGATCATAATGCCATATTTCCAGCTGAATTTCTTTATCTATGTCCGTCATAAACTCATAGCTATTACCATAAAATTGCATAGTAGCATAAGTCTCTATTTTGGAAGGACTTAGCATGGAATATTCTGATAATGCGGAAATTCCAGCCTTTAAGATTCATCCTTCAAATCTTTTCTTTCAATATACAACTTTTTCTTTACCGGAGATATTAAAACTTTTTCTGCAACTGTAAATAATTCTTTTCCATAAAATTCCGAAGTAACAAACTTGCTAACACCTCTTTTATGGCTTTTTAATAATTCCGGCATCTTCCAGCTGTTTTGTAGCTCTACTGATAGTCATCAATGAATAGGATAGATGATTTGACAGCTCGCTGAGACTAATCTCCTCTTTTCCACTATATAGGAAATATAAAAAAATAAAAACCTGTGCCGCAGGACTGATTTTTCTAGGAGCTAACATTCTTTTTGCTAAATTTTTTCTTGCAATGCTACTCCCATAAAAAGGAAGAAATATCTGCGTCCCTTCCATCACAAAGGGAATTCTTGCCTTTATTAAGCTTTTCCCTTTGTCTGGGTAGACATTCATCAAGCACTAAAACCACAGGAATATTCACTATTTCAGCAAGTTTTTGTACATGCTTTTTCACTGAAACTATATCTTCCATTTTTCCCTTTATATACATGAAGAGACAATTTGTTTCATCCAACTTTTGCCTTTTTAAAAGAATAGCGATCTGTTAGAAAAATATGGTATCTATCTTCCCAATTCTTATATTCTGTTTTTATATCAAGTATCCGCTCTATATACTCCATTTCATTCCTCCATAACTACTAAAACGTATTATAACTTTATTTATGTTATAATACAATAATAATGTTATAATATGGTGAATTGTAACTATAATATCCTCCCATAAACTTTAAAGATAAAAATAGCCACTGTAGGAACTCTAACTTTTGTGGCAGTTCAGAACTCCTATAGTAGCTTTTTATAATAAATATTGCTTATAATGAATTATTCTACTTTACCTTTACGCTTTTCAGCTTCCATATTATGAGAGCGTAAAAGTAAAAAGTATTATAATGTAGCTAGATGAAAAACATTCTTAACAACACTTCAACAAAATTTCGCCGAAGTCTAAAATCCCAATTCCTCATTCACCAAAATCACATGAATACGATCGTATGGCGAGAAAAGCGGGTAATTAAAATCTGACAGCAGATAGTATCCGGAGATTTACAATCCGAGCACTTTTCCCGTTACCTTACAGGGTGTTTTAATATCAAACCTTTGGGTATTGGTGGGAGCCGCCACGTTTCTGGCTCTCTTCATAGCGCTATCAGATCAGGGACAAATCTTCTGTATCCCCACAATAAACACCACCTTCTTCGGTCCCTGAGCAATACAGGATACTCGATTGGAATTCCCGTCAATATTTACCAGAACTCCATCATCCGTCATGGCATTTGCACTGGCTAAGAAAACATCCGCATCATAGGCCGCAAGCAGTGCCGCCCTTAGCTCCATTTGACTTCTATCAATAAAAATTGTATTCCCCTTCCTTTAAGGCAGATACAAGCCCGATTTCCATAGCGCTCATACAACCGCCCATAGAAACACTACTACCCTTGGGAATCAGCTCTAAAGCCAGCTTTAAAGCCTCTTCCTTGTCCTTGGCATAATAGCCGGTCATATTTCGAGACTTTAGCCCCTTAATAACCGTCTCCGCCAATAACTCATTTCTTTTCTTTCCATAAATGTCCATAAGCACTCCTTCCAATAAGACTCAACAGAATATTTTTAGCACTGAGTCCCCCAGCTTTTCAAGTGAAGTAGACAATCTGAGCTCGTCGGTACTTAACAAGAACGAGGTGAAACGAAGTTCGAGCTTAGTACCGCTACGAAAGCGAAGTGAGCGAAGGCATGTATACCGAAGAATCCCCTTTAGTCTTGTGCTATAAGCCATACCGTAGTAGCTTTTCAATAGATTTAGCAAAGCAAAAAGCCGATGGGGGATTTTTGAGGGTAGACAATCTGAGCTCGTCGGTACTTGGCAAGAACGAGTGAAGCGAAGTTCGAGCTTAGTACCGCTACGTAAGCGAAGTTAGCGAAAGCGTGTCTACTGAGAAATCCCCCTCGGCTTTTTGCGTATCATATTCTATTTTAAAACTACGAGGCTAGGGCTTATGCATCCCTCAGTCTTGCCCCTTCTCCTCCAAAGCCTTCAAAAGACTATTAGTACATCCTACAATCTCCTGCTCGGTAAGGGTGTGGTCCTTGGCTCTGATGCTGACCTTATAGGACATGGACTTGTAGCCCTCCTGTACCTGTGCTCCCACATAGATATCGAAGAGTTCAATCTTCTCCAAAAGCTCTCCCGCGCCCTTTCGGATAGCATCCTCCAGGTCGCCGGCCATCACATTTACCGGTACTAAGAGAGAGAAGTCACGGGTAACCGCCGGGAACTTTGCCACCGGCTTATACTTTCTAAAGTCTCCGGAGAGAGGATAAAGAGCCTCTAAATCCAGAATAGCCACATAAGCCTTTTTCCTTCATATCGAAGTTCTGCAATACCTCCGGATGGATTTCTCCCAAGGAGCCTAAAAGCTTTCCTTCGTAAGAAATATTTGCCTTTCTTCCCGGATGGTAAAATGCCTTTTTCGCAATCTTTATCATAGTGGAAATTTCCCAGCAAGCCGGATTGACGAAGCAGCTCCTCCACCTCTCCCTTTAAGCTGAAGAAGTCGCCCTCTCCTGCAAATCCAAGGGTTAAGGTCATTCTCTCCTCCGGAAGCTCTGTCAAGGGAAGAGCCTTGGGAATATAAATTTTAGCCATTTCGAAAAGCTTGGCATTCTTATTCTTGTGATGCTCATTTAGGCTTAATGCCTGTAACATTCCAGTACAGAGCTGGTTCTCATTACGGAGAAGTCCTCTCCCAAAGGGATTGGCAATGGTAATCTGCTGCCACTCCATTGCATCTTTTAGGGAATAAAAGCTTCTCATAAACCTTCTTGGACTCAAAGGAATAGAAATAGCTCTCGGAATAGCCCAAAAGCCTCTGCCAAATGACGAAGCTTCTGAGTTTAACTATAAATCCTTAGCCTTGCCTCCCACGGTAGCAGCCTTTGGCAGTGTGCTGGGAATCTTGTCATAGCCGTAAAAACAGGGCAACTTCCTCCGCAATATCCGCCATTCTCTCCAAATCCTGTCTAAAAGCTTGGGATAACAAGGGATAGCTCCTCCCCATTTGCACCGTTCTTTACCTCTGTGGAAATCTCCAAAAGCTGTCAAAATTTTCTTCATTTCCTCTCCGGAAAGAGAAAGTCCTAAAAGATTGTTGATGTCAAAAACGGAAACTGTTAGCTGGTATCCTCCCGCTTTTCAGGATAGCAGTCCAACATTCCTCCACTACCTCTCCTGCTCCAAGCTCTTCAATCAAGGTGCAGGCTCTATCCATAGCCATTTCGCAAAGGTTTGGATCTAAGCCTTTTTTTCAAAGTAAGCGGAAGCATCCGTACGAAGTCCCAGCTTTCTTCCGGAAAGACGAATATTGGTGCCGTCAAAACAAGCAGCCTCCAAAACTACATTCTTCACCTGATCGGTAATCATGGAATTCTCTCCTCCCATGATTCCTCCCAAGGCAATGCTTCTTTCCCCGTCCTTAATGCAGAGAATACTGTCGCTAAGCTCGTGCTCTACGCCGTCCAAAGTGGTGAAGCTTTCCCCTTCCTTGGCTCTCTCCACAATATTTTATGTCCCTTGATGGTGTCGTAGTCAAAGGCATGCATGGGCTGTCCCAGCTCCAGCATCACATAGTTGGTGATGTCCACGAAAGTGTTGATGGGACGAATTCCTGCGGTGCGAAGACGAATCTGCATCCAAAGGGGGAAGGAGCAAAAATGCACATTTTAATCAGTCTTGCGGTATAACGTTTGCAAAGCTCCGGAGACTTTAATTCTACAGAAAGATAAGAAGAAACATCCTCCTGACTGCCAAGCTTCTCAATCTTTGGATACTGGAGCGCCTGCTTAAAAGTCGCCGCCGCTTCCCTTGCCAAACCAAGTACAGAGAAGCAATCCACACGGTTAGAGGTAATTTCATACTCATGTAAAAATATCCCGAAGGCCTAAAAGTTCTGCCGCATCCACTCCCACCGGAGTTCCTTCCGGGAAAATGTATAAACCGCTCTCCGGTGCTTCCGGGAACAAGTTCTTTTCTCCTCCAAGCTCTTCAATGGAGCACATCATGCCGTTAGAGGGAACCCCCTTAGCTTTCCGGCACGGATTTCCACACCATCCTTGGGCTTACTGCCGTCATGGGCAACTTTCACCTTGCCCCCGTCCAAAACCACAGGGACCACGTCTCCCTGCTTCATATTCTGTGCACCGGTAACAATCTGAATCTGTTCATTTCCGATATCTACCTGACAAATGGAGAGCTTGTCCGCATCCGGGTGCTTCTCCAAAAGATAGGATCTTTCCGGTAACAATCTTTTCCAGATTCTCCCCAAATCCTCCATGGTTTCTACCTTATTTCCTGCCAATGTCATGGCATCCCGGAATTCCTGTCCACTTACGGAAAGTCCCGGAACATAGGCTCTCAGCCAATTCATGGATGTATTCATATTTTTCCCCTAACTCTTAAAACTGCTCCAGAAAACGCAGGTCATTTTCATACAAAAGACGCATATCATCAATTTCATACTTTAGTAGGGCAATTCTTTCTAAGCCCACACCGAAGGCGAAACCGCTGTATTCCTTGGAATCAATGCCGCAGCTCTCCAAAACCTTAGGGATGCACCATACCGCAGCCTAAAATCTCAATCCAGCCCTCTCCCTTACAGAAACGGCAACCCTTTCCCTTACATTTAAAGCAGGACACATCCACTTCTGCAGAAGGCTCCGTAAAGGGGAAGTGATGGGGACGGAGCTTAGTCTTGGTATCCTGTCCAAAAAGCTCCTTGGCAAACAAATCCAGCGTTCCCTTTAAGTCGGAAAAATGAATATTTTTTATCAATGACCAATCCCTCAATCTGATGGAAGGAGGGGTGGGTGGCATCCACCGCATCGGAACGGAAAACTCTGCCCGGACAAATCATGCGAATAGGCGGCTTATGGGTCTCCATATATCTTGCCTGAACAGAAGAAGTCTGGGTACGAAGCAAAATGTTGGAATTGATGTAGAAGGTATCCTGTTCATCTCTTGCCGGATGCCCCTCCGGAATATTCAGCTTCTCAAAAGTTGTAGCTGTCATACTCCACCTCAGGTCCCTCCACCACCTCATAGCCCATACCGATAAAGATTTTCTCTACCTCTTCCAGCGCTAGGGTATTGGGGTGGGGATGACCATAGCGAATCTTCTTGGCAGGAAGAGTAATATCAATAGTCTCCTCCCGCATTTTGGCTTCCCGAAGGCTTCTTTCCAGGTCTTCTCCATGGCTCTTAATGCTCTGCTCCACCTTTTGGAACATTTCATTTACCAGTTGTCCAAACTTAGGTCTTTTCCTCCGGACTAAGATCGCTTTAAAAAGCTTCTTCGCCTCAGTCAGCTCTCCCTTCTTTCCTAAGAATTGTACTCTGATGTCATTCAAGGCTGTCAAATCCTTGGAACCTGCAATCTGTTCCTCTGCCCGTTTTTACAATCTCTTGCAATACTTGATGATCCATACACTCTTCCCTTTCCACTTTGAACTTTGTTTTACTTCCTTTTACAAAGGAAATCCGCTTTCTTTTGAGAACTCTTTTGGAGTTTATCTTTTTTAGAAATAAAAAGCCCTGTCTGTTCTCAAACAGACAGGGGACGATTGCTGCAGTACCACCCTGTTTTTCGATTCCTTCTTCTAAACCAAGAACCGAACCCTCATTTTGAATGTAACGTATTCCACGGTTTTTGCTACTCTCCTTCACAAAAACAGCTCCGGCGGGAAAATTCCATCGGGAAGATAGAAAGGACTTTCAGCCAAGATCCTTCTCTCTAGGCTATCTTTTCTCCCTTTGTACTGGGCGCCATCTTCGCTTTTCAACCGACAGTTTATTGCCTAATGAAGGAAAAGTCAAGCCTTAGGCTCCTACTCCGGCTGCTTTCCATATCTACTCCGACTCTGACTCTTTCTATTCATTCTCCGGACTGGCCTCTTTGTGCTGATTCTCAAACGCAGGCTTTTTCTCCTTCTTTTTTCCTCTTCGTCTTTCTCCTTACCTAAATCTGTGGCTTCACTCCAGACACGAATCTGACTTTTGGTGGTTTTCTTCACCACATACATAGCATAGTCCGCATTTTTTTCTGGAGCTGATCCGGATTGGTTCCTCCTTCGGGTACCAGCTCACACCGCCGGAAAGACGAAGCTGCTTCTTCTCTCCATCCGGAAGCATGATGAAGCTGTTGTCAATGGTTTCCTGCAATCTTTCAATCAAGGCATTGATACGACTGCGATTTCCCTCTTCATCAAAGATAAAGGCATTGAACTCGTCTCCTGAAATACGGGAATAAATGGCTTCATCCCCCAATCCTTCTCGCATGGCATCAGGCTTACAGTGGATATATTTGTCTCCATATTCATGGCCCGTAGGTATCGTTTACAATCTTTCAGATTATCCAGGTCCATCATGATATAAGCACCGATAGCATTTCCTCCGCCTTTTTCTCCAAAAAGCTCTCGGATTCTTCTTCCAAAAGGCTCTTCGGTTATAAAGGTCTGTAAGGAAGTCATGGTCTCTTTCGTATTGCAGATTCCTTTGTTCCTGTAAAAGCCTATCGGACAAGTCCTCCAGAGCCTCCGACATTTGATCAATCTCTAAAATGCCGGTTTCTCTAAGACGAAGTTTATCCGTCGTCTTATTACTGCGAATCGCCAGCGCCAGCTTCCGAATAGGCTTTTTGCAAAAATAGGAAATCACAAGGCTTCCCACGATTCCGATACCCAGAGTCAGAATAATGGTAACGGACATGACGAAGGTCATCCTATCCGCAAAGCGGTTCATCGTCTTATAGGAATAGCCGCTCCCAACTGCCACTCCACATCGGTGAAAGGTCCTACTGTGGAAAAAGATGTAAAGGCATACTGAAAGTAAAATAATTCTTCTTATCCGAAACAACTTTCCCTTCCCGGTCTTCTCCTATCGTAGCTTCTATCGAATTGAGCTGAATGATATCCTGATAGCTTGTACTGCTTCCCTCTGAATTTCCGCTTTTATGAATACTGAGAAAATAAGAGGCAGTTCCACTACCGTCCAATTCTCTGGAGGGCAGATTTTGCTTCAAATAATCCACCAAAATATCCACTCCCAGAACTCCATACACCCGTCCGTCGGAAAAGCCGTAGGGAACTGAATAGGCAATGGCTTCTCTGGTTTCACCGAATAAGGTATAGGGTTTACTCCAAAATCCCATATCCTCCCAGGTCACATCCGGCTTACTGTAAAAGGTCGCTTGGGTAGGTTCATATAAAAAGTCATAATATGGCACATCTGCCGTACCGAATTGGAAGCTGGTATTCCAGGTTTTATCAGTAGCAATCTGGGTATTTCGTACCACCAAAAGAGGAGAGCGTTCAATCAGTAAATCCAAGTTTTCCGAGCTGGCTCTGGATTCAGGATCCAAATCTCGAAAGTACAGGCCCGGCTTATCCATATAGTTCTTGGACGTCATACTATCTTCCAAGTTATCCGCATTTAATATCATGAAAACGCCGGTAACGTGATTGGTCCGCATCATACTGATTAAGTCCATACTGACTGCACTTAAGAAAGGAGCGGCATTTTCGGAACTGTCATCAATAGCCTCAATGTCCATCTTTCCCGCATCCACAAGCCCATCTGCCAAAAGATTAATCTTTTGCACGGTTTGGCTGACATTCATCCACTGATTCACCATCAGGCTTTCCAGATAATTTCGTCTCGCTTCCACACGACTTTCGATGATATCTTGGGAATTTTTATGAATCAGAGAAAACAAGCCCTGACCATAAATAGAAATCATCAAAATCAAAATCTCCAAGATAACCAAACCCATCAAAGGAATCAATATTTTCGTAAAAATCGGTTGTTTCTTCATACGCGTCCTTTGGCAACTTTCGCTCCCCATATTAATAAGGAGTCTTAACTATCTGACAACAAATAATTTATTTCCTCTGTTAAAAGTCTCATAATACTGTTCAAAAATTCTCATCATTATCATACTCCGCTATAGCATCCTCTCTGGATACGCCGGAAGCCATTGCAGTTTCAATCTTGTACCGATCCGACAAAGCCTTATCCTGCAGCTCATATTCCAGAGCTTTTCGTATTTCTGCCAGATTAATGATGGAAGGGGTAAAATACAAGGTGTTGGAAGACATGGTGGACAAAGCCTTTTCCAAAGAAGGGTCCATTCCGCTCCCTTCTCCTTGTCAATAGCTTCCACGGTAAAGCTGTCTCACACGTACCGGAAGATATTCTGCAGAAATGGCGAACTGGGCATTTTTCCTCATAGCTGGTCAGCCACTTTAAAAATTGAACGGAAGCCTCCACTCTCTTCTTATTTCCTTGAACAACACCCATGCCGATCCCCTGCTGCATCGCAATCTCTTCCCCTCCTTCAAAGTGAGGAGCCGGCAAAACAATATCGGTAATGGCATGTTGTTCCCGGTCCGAAATAATCACTTCCTTCGGAAAAGTAAACACTGGAAGCAGAAGAAGCAGTATAGGCTAAAATATCTCCTGTCTTCACATCATCGGAACGAAAACGCCCCTCAGAGGTGAAATAGCCTTTAATAATAGGAACATATAAATTATCCCACAGGGTTTTCATCACTTCTTTGAGGAATTGCACCTTAGCATTTCCTTCCTCATCTACAGAAATCAGATTCACGCCCAGCTCTCTGGCTCCCTACCAGCATATAGTTCGCATAGTCATCAATGCCGTAGAACGCTTTTGCCGTCATCCGGCGTTTCCGTAAAGTGAATCCGTATACCAGTAGTACTTCTCTGCAACATTCAGTAAGCCTTCTTTGGTACTTAATTCCGAAAGAGATGTTCCGGTAGCTTCCGCAAAGCTATCCCAATCCGTTTTGTTGATATAGAGGAGCTCCGTGGACTTGGCCACAGGCAAAATCTTTACGCCTCCATATTTCCTCCCCAATCGCCCTTCCTCAAAGAAAGCTCGGCTACAAAAGCACTCCAATCTTCTTTGCTGAAATAGGAATCCAGGTCTGTGAGAACCCTTCCTCTTCCAATATCATCGCTGTATCGGTATGCAAGCTGACGATGTCCGGATAATCTCCTTGGGCTAATTTCTTTTGGTTAATCCCGTATAAATTATTCTGCAAATCCAAGGTGGAACCGGGGTTATAGGCCTTCACCTCTACTCCGATATCCTTTCCACGACCTTCATTGAAGCGATTAATCGTTCGCTGAAAGGCCTCCTGTTGAATACCGGAAAAAAATAGGTCCAAACCGTGATTTCCAAGGGCTCTTCTTTCACACTAAAACCACCCCTTTCTTTGCTAAAGGGGCTTTCTGTAGAACTGACCACCTTGGTACCGCAGGCCAAAAGCCCCAGTGCCATAGTCAGTAATACCGGCAATTCTAAAATCTGTATTATACTTTTCTTCATTTTCCTTAACCCCTTACATTCTCCCATAGCCCATGCGTATTTTTGTACAAAAATATCGGCATTGTTATTAATAGCAATAATGCATTTTGTATAGCACTATAATTTTTAATAAATGGGAAAATTTTCGGCATTTAGGATGAGAGCAAATTCTCTTTCCCATCCAAAATGGCTTCCAACAACTTCCCCTCCCGGTCATATCGTAAAGTTAAAGAGAAAAATCCCTCTCCCTTTGCCAACAATTCCAGAAAGATCCGGTCTCCCTCCCAAAGGGGTAATTCTTTCACCTCTTCATAGGGAAAAAAATATTGCAGTTCACCTTCGAACATTCCTTTAAAGGACCTTCTTCCAGTACGGCAGTGAATAAAAACATATAGCTGCAATCTTTTTCTCCATAGAAAAAGCTTACGATTCCCCTTAGTTGATGGCTCAGGACATGCAGTCCTGTTTCCTCAGCTTCTCGGTAAAGACAATCCTCCGGGCTCTCCCCCGCTTCAAAATGCCCTCCTACACCGATCCATTTTCCTTTATTAATGTCTTCCTTTTTCTTATTCCGGTGAAGCATTAACCATTTTCCCTCTTTCTCTACATAACAGAGAGTGGTTAATACACCGTCAGCAAATCTTTTTCTTCTCCATATGCAACAGTATACACAAAAATTGCACAAATTCAAGGGGATTTTTGCGCAATTTACATAAAAAAATGCAGGTGCTTTCCTTTTATTTTTAAGTTTTACCTTACTCTTTACTACGGTATTCCGGATACTCCTGTTCCATAAGAGATACGGATATTATTCCGGGAGTATAAGAAAAGATTCCCCACTAAATTTCTGCAAAACTCTTTAAGAATCAAGAAAAAGAGGACCGGCACTATGGCGATCCTCTTTCTAGAGATGCTGACTAATTAATACTTGTCATCATCCGGTAAGATACTTCTCTTATACTCGGTTTTCCGGATTTTTCCTAAATCCTTGGCTAAAGCCTCTTCTCTTTCCGCCTTCTCCTCAGTGGAAAGCTTTTTCCGGATTCTGCAACGGAGTTTTCTTTACTCCATCCTGTGGTACATAGTGAGCATCTCCGGGAATGGGAATCTGGGATAAATCCATACCGTCCATGCCGCTGATATCCACTAAAACCTGTCCTTCTTCTACAGCCGGTGCTGTAGCTTTTGCCTTTTTCTTTTCTACCGGCTTCTTAACAGGAGCTTCTTCCTCCTTCAGCTCATCTGCTTCCACAGCTTTTACCTCTGTTTTAGCTTCAGGCTTTTTCAGTTTTAGCTACCGCTTTATCTTCCTTCGCTTCCACCAGCTTCTCTTCTACCTGCTTCTCATTCTTTAATTCAGCAGGCTTCTCTTCTTTTTGCTACCGGCTTTTTCTAATTTTGCTGCAACCGGAGTTGCTTTTGCTTTCTCCACAATAGAAGCATTCTTTACTTCCTCGATTACAGGAGTATTCTTTACTTTCTCTACTACAGGAGCAGCTACTCTTTTTCTGCCGCCGGAACCACTTCTGTCTTTACATTTGACGGAACTGCCTTAGCCCGAAGTTCAGTAGTAGCAAGCTCTACATTTTCCTCCTCTACAGGAGCCGGCTCTTCCTTCTTAGTTGTCGCAAAGCCGTTCAATTCTCTCTTGTATGGCTCTGTTCTTAACTGGAACTTCTCTAACAATTCGTTCAAGCGGTCTGCCTGTCCGAAAGCTCCTGAGAAGCTGCTGCGGATTCTTCTGCGGTTGCGGTATTACTCTGCACAACGGAGGAAATCTGATCCAGACCTGTAGTAAGCTGCTTGATTCCCTCTGCCTCTTCCTCGGATGCGGAAGAAATGGAGGTGATAATACCGTTGATCTTCTCGGTTTTCTGGGATACTACAGAAAGAGATTCTGCCGTTTCCTCTGTGATTCTTGCTCCCTTATTTACCGCCTCAATGGTTTTCCTCGATTAAGCTGGAGGTGTTCTGGGCTGCCTTTGCAGACTTCTGGGCAAGGTTTCCTACCTCGTCCGCCACAACCGCAAAAAGCCCTTTCCTGCCGCTCCCGCTCTTGCCGCCTCAATAGCCGCATTCAGGGAAAGAATATTGGTCTGGAAAGCTTAATATCGTCAATGGTCTTAATAATCTTGCTGATTTCCTGAGACTTCTCGGTGATGTCCTGCATTGCTCTGGACATCTCGTTCATCTTCTGGTTACTGGTTCCTACCGCACTGCCGGTTTCCTTGGAAAGTCCGGAAGCATGCTGAGACATTTCCGCTGTTTCCTTAATCTTTACGGAGATATCATTCATGGTTGCGCTGAGCTCTTCGATGGAAGAAGCCTGTTCCGTTGCTCCCTGTGACAGGGGACTGGGCGGAACCGCTAACCTGCATAGCGGAAGAGTTTACCATATGAGAGCTGTTCTGAATTTCTCCCATGGTGACATTTCAGTCATCTAAAATATCATAAAAGGCTGTTAGAAGCGGCTCATACTCTCCGTTGTAAAGCCGGGTATTCCAGAACTCGAAGGAGAAATTTCCCTTGGCAATCTGTTCCAGCTTTCCTGCCAAATCCTGAATAATGCTTCGGATTCTCTCCACAACCTTTTCCATACTCTTGGCAATCTGTCCGATTTCATCCTGGTAAGGGTAGTTGATTTCCTTGGAGAAATCTCCCTCTGCCACGGATTCTCCCCATCGGCAATCTTCTTTAATGGATTCAATGACTTCTTGATGAAGAAATAGCTGAATCCTACCAAGAGAGCAATTCCCAGAACGGAAAGGGGAACCGCCAACATAATCATGTTACTGATTGCCTTAGTATATTCCTTTTCGGAAACCTCGATGGCTACCCACCAGGTTACGCCCTCTATCTTTAATGGGCGGGCATTAAACTGCACCAAATTTCCCTTTTCATTTTCAATGTGTGTATTGAAAGGTTCTCCCTGATCCGAGATAGGATTGAAGCTTTTTCCATGCTGTCTGCCGGAAGAATATCGACTTAACTGCTTTCCCTTGGCCTCTTCGTTCATACTGAACATGATGTGACCGTTGGTATCAAAAACATTACTGTATAAGCTCTCGAATCGCTCATCCTTCTGTTCAATGATTTCAAAGGAACTCATATCCATATCGATAATGACGATTCCCTTAAACTCATCCTTATACATAATCGGCTCAATAACAGATACTACCCATCCGCCGGCTGCACTCTCATCTTCATAGGCATTGGTCAGGTTCAATCCCTTATTTTTCCTTTGCCTTTAAATAGTAGTCCTTCTGGGAATACATGCTGTAGGGGTAAACCATCAGCTTTCTCTTCTCCGCATCGGTTCTGCTCATGTAGGGGCGTAGTTTTCGATGCCCTGATAAAAAGCATTCGGCTCCAAGAAAACACCGATTCCCACATAGGACTCATTATTGCTTAAAGAAGAATAAATAGAGTCCAAAAGGGTGGTCTCCGCATTGTAACGGCTGGCGGGAATCGCTGCATCCACAATACGGGAGCGGAACATGGTTCCTGCCATATTGGTGGGCTCTAAGATATTGTGCTGATCATCCTCAATGGTCCAAAGATTGGAGGGAACCCCTCCCGCCATATCATTTTGATCATAAATACTGATTAAGCCTTCTTTAATGGTATTCGCTGTAACCTCGGCCTGGGTAACCACGTTATCCAGATCGCAATTCCCTAAACGAATTTTATCATCCATATTTCCACGTAAGGCGCCATAAATTGCGGTTCTTCCCATGGAAATAATAGCAATACTTAAGCCTGCCATTAAAATTATGCTAGAAGTCCTATTGCCACAGACATTCTTGTACTGAGCTTCATCTTTTTCCAAAAGGATGTCCCAGTGGTATTGCTTCTTTTTTCATTTTGTGTTTTTCCTCCTTGAAAAAAATACTACTTCCTGTTTTCTTCTCTAATTCATCGTCCGACTTAGCCCTTTTTATAAGGTATTTTCTTGAGAGATATTCCTTAAAAATTAAAAACAGCCCCTTGAAACTCTGCATTATCCCTAAAACAGGGCTTTGCAGCTTCTCAAGAGGCTGTCTTTTTAATTAGTCCTCGTTCTTCAGTTGAAAACGATTTACCAAATCATTCATGATATTGGCCTGGCCGGAAAGCTCCTCGGAAGCTGCCGCAGACTGCTCTGCCGTTGCGGTATTGCTCTGTACCACAGAGGAAATCTGATCGATTCCCATAGTCAGCTGAGAAACGCCTCGAGCTTCCTCCTCCGATGCGCTGGAAATGTTTGTAATAATGTCATTAATATCCTTCGCATGGTTGGATACGGTTGTCAAGGATTCTGCGGTTTCTTCCGTAATCTTAGCTCCCTTTTCCACCGCTTCGATGGTTTCCTCAATAAGACTGGAAGTATTCTGAGCTGCCTTTGCAGACTTCTGGGCCAGGTTTTCTACCTCATCCGCAACCACTGCAAATCCCTTTTCCTGCTGCACCGGCTCTTGCCGCCTCAATAGCCGCATTCAAAGATAAGATATTGGTCTGGAAGGCAATATCATCAATGGTTTTGATAATCTTACTGATTTCATTGGACTTCTCGGTGATTTCCTGCATTGCCTTGGACATTTCTTCCATCTTTTGGTTACTGAGACCTACCGCCTCCTCTGTTCTTTGAGAAAGTCCGGAAGCCTTCACCGCCATCTCCGCAGTTCCCTTAATCTGGGTGGAAATGTCGTTCATGGTAGCACTTAATTCTTCAATGGAAGATGCCTGCTCTGTAGCGCCCCTGAGAAAGTCCCTGGGCACCGGAGCTTACCTGTTCAGCACCGGCATTAACCTCCTTGGCACTGGTCTTAATCTCGGACATGGTCTTATCCAAGTCATTGGTGATTTCCTGTAAGGAAGTAAGCAGAGGTCGATAAGCTCCGGGATACTGTTCTGTATTGTCCAAAGATACCCGAAATTCCCCTTCGCCAATTCTCCCAATTTCTCGGAAAGGTCGGAAATAATTTCCCGAACATGCTGCATAACACTCTGGATGGCAGCTGCCAAGTCTCCGATTTCATCCTGCTGGTCGTAGGAAACCTTACATCGAAGTTTCCTTCCGCAACAGCCTTTCCCTGCCAAAGCAATTCCCTGTAATGGATTTAAAGCCTTCTTAATTAGGAAGTAGCTGATGGCAATCAAAATCATAAGACCTACAATACTGAAAACGGCACACATGATGACCAACTGGTTTCTTGCTGCCATAAATTCGCTGTCGGCAATGCTGATCATAGACCAAAGTGTGGAACCATGAATGGTCAAGGGACGGAAGTACATTCTTTCTTTTTACCCCCCTGCATTCACCACCGTAGCGGTAAAAGCTTCTTCCTTATCCATTTTTTGGCGAAGCATTTCATAGGTATCCTTATCCAATACTTCTTCCAGCTTCTTGCCGATAGCCTGTTCCTTCATGGAGTACAAAAAGCTTCCGTTGGCATCCAAGATATTGGTCGCCAAAGAGGGAAAAACGCTCATCGGTCTGCTGAATGGTGCTGAATACTTTGGTGTTGATATCCAGAATAACCGCCCCCACAAAGGCATTGTTTTTCATCCGTAATAGGATTTCCCAAACTGATCATCTGAATATCCGGATGAAGGGTATCGCTATACACATCGGTTAATACCATTTCGCCGGATTCTTTTGCTCCCGTTATACCAGGAAGAGTCCTTGTAAAAAGCTGTACTGGTAGACATTACCCCTTCTTTTTCCAAATCCTCTGCAGACATGTATACCCCGTAATCGGAAACATTATCGGAGAAGCCGTTTGGCTCAAAAGAAGATTCCTGCTCCTACCAAATCCTTGTTATCGGTTAAGGCGGACTGTAAAGAATCCAAAAATCACGGTTTCCGCATTGTAACGGGAAGCAGGGAAGCTCCGCATTTACAATTCTGGAACGGAAGGTGGTTGCTCCCATCCCCGGATTATTGACTACTTCTCCGGTAGCTCTGTCCTTGACCACCCACTGATTCTCCGGCGCCTGTCCGATGCCGTCATGCTGACTGTGCATGCTGTGAATGCCGTTTTCCAGAGTCATGGAAATAGACTCCAAACGAGAAATAACCTGCTGCAAATCTCCGATGGCCATGGTGGCCTTATCGTTTAAGTTGTTATCCAGAGCCGAGCTGATGGAATGCTCCCCTGTCTTAATGATTGCCACACTCATGGCTCAAAAATACCAAAATGCTGGCAATTCCCAAAATCATCGATAATTTTGTGCTGATGGAAGAACGCTTCCGCTTCTTCTCTACCCCAATACCCTTTTTCATTCTGTTCTTTCCTCCTTGAAAAAACAATCTCTACACCGTATCTGCTTTATTCTGTCACGTTAATAAGCCACGGTATAAATCGGCGTTTTTCAAGAAGGCATAAGAAGAATTTTATAGATTGAACAATCTTTTTTACGATTATCTTTTTTAAAAAGAAATCTCTGTTTGATTTAGATTAATAAATTACCAGTTCATTTCTTTTATATAAGTACTCCTTTAAGCGAAAAAGCGTATAAAGAGGAATAGACCAAATATGCGTTTCTCCCTCCTGATTATCTCCCACATTTTTCAGAGAAGTTTTGATTGCCATTCTAGGATGATACCGTTTACAAAAGAGCTGCAAACTTTTTGCCTTAGTATTATCCGCTGATTTCACTTCAACGGGAAGCAAAACGCCTTCATAGTCCGTAACAAAATCCAACTCTGCATTAGCATTACTGCGCCAAAAATAGGCATCAATTCCCATACTTTGAAGTTCCGTATAAACGTAATTCTCCGTTAAAGCACCTTTAAAGCTGATATAGGATTTATTCCCTTCCAGCACTGTCCTATAATTAAGAGCGTGCCTTCCTTCGCAAAAGCCCCACATCCGACATATACACTTTGAAATAAGAATGATCTGCCATTCCTGCAAAGGAATCTCCGGTGTGGTAATCAAATTTAATTTTCCGGCTATCCCTGCGTTGACAAGCCACTCCAAGGCATCCTCCAGCTCCTTTGCCCGTGCTCCCTGTTTTACATGCGAAAAAATAAATTTATTATTTTCTTTTGCTATCTGTGTTGGAATAGAGTCCCAAATCAGCCTTAGTTTTACTGCAGTGTCTTTTGTGGTATGTTTTCCAAAATCATCCCCATAATCTCGCAAAATTCTATCCTGTGTTTCTTCAACGGCTTTATAATCGTGACTATCTACCCAGTTTTGTACCGCCTCAGGCATTCCTCCCACAATAAAATAATTCTTCAGGTATTTCTCTAAAGGTTCTGTGTATAATGAAGGCAGCTCTCTTTCCAACGGATGCTTTTTAATCCCCTCAAATATCGTTCACCGCCATCAGCTCGGACAAACTCTTCAAAGCTCATAGGATACATCTCAATACGATCCACTTTCCCCACCGGAAAGGAAATCCCCTCTTGCCTTAAAAGCCACTCCCCAAAGAGAGCCTGCCGCAATCAAGTGTAATTCAGCATATCCTCACAAAAATACTTTAATGCCTGTATTGCCCGAGGGGCAGTCCTGAATCTCATCAAAAACCAATGTGGTTCCGGGAATAATTTTCTTTTTGAGAAACTTCTGTCCCTAATTCATCTAAAATTCTCTTTACATCAAAGTCATAATCAAAAACAGAATGAAGCCCCTCATTTCCATCAAAAATTAAAATAGGCAAAATCTATAAACTCTTTCTTAGCAAAAGTCCTTTACCAAGAAGGTCTTACCACACTGACGAACGCCGGTAAGGAGTAAAGGCTTTTCTGTTTTTCTTATCCTTCCATGTTTTTCAATTGTAAAATACTTTTCTCTCCATGATTAAATCCTCCGCTACTATCTTAGCATTTTCATAGAGATAGAAAAGAAATAAATTGCGTTTTTCGATGGAATAATGTTGTTGTATTACATTTTTTTCCATCGAATAATTGTTATATGTCACACTTTTTCGATGGAATAATGGAGTTTCCGCGATGATGCAGTATGGGGCTGTAATCGGGCACGCTCCCGCTAACCTCGCCTTCGTATACAGTACTATCTTCAAGCTTCGCTTTAGCTCGCTTTCAGTAAGTACTGACGGGCTCAGATTGCCCCTATTACAGACCCATACTGCATCTATCGCTTCATTTATTGATTTTTACAGTCTTTCACTCGCCGGCTTTCGATAAGTTTCGACGGGCTCAGATTGCCCCTATTACAGACCCATACTGCATCATCGCTTCTTTTATTGATTTTTACAGTCCTTCACTTGATTAGCTTTCAGTTAGTACCGGCGGACTCAGATTGCCGCTATTTCAGGCCTGTACTGCATCATCGCTTCTTTTATTGTTTTTATAGCCGTCACTTAATCGACCTTCAGTAAGTACTGGTAGAAAAAGATTGTCATTATTTCAGTCCCATAATGCAATAGAATTTCAAATTCCCAATAAAATCCATCTTATACTTTCTATTCGATACTTATTATAAATGAAAAAAATAGAGAGCCTTCTATAATAGACTCTCTATTCTTTTGTATTTCAGAGTATCACTCGTTAAATCTGTAATCACTCTTTTAAACTGTTTTTATATCACTTTTTTGTTTAAGCTGATTCTTTGTTTTAATCTTTCCTTTAACTGGAAGCGTCTTACCAAGTCGCTTAAGATATTGGCCTGTCCGGAGAGCTCTTCGGAGGCTGCTGCAGATTCTTCCGCTGTTGCGGTGTTGCTCTGTACTACGGAGGAAATCTGGTCGATTCCTACAGATACCTGCTCTACCGCTCTGGACTGCTCCACAGAGGCTTCTGCAATCTGATTTACCAAATCGGTTACTTTTTCCTGCACCGGTAACCACTCTCTGTAAGGATTCTGCAGTGCTGTCTGCCAGAACAGTTCCCTGCTCAACTGCCTGAAGGGTTTCCTCAATCAACATGGTAGTATCCTTTGCCGCATTTGGCAGACTTCTGGGCAAGATTTCCTACCTCATCCGCTACTACCGCAAAAGCCCTTTCCGGCTACGCCGGCTCTTGCCGCTTCGATTGCCGCATTCAGAGCCAGGATATTGGTCTGGAAAGCGATATCATCAATGGTCTTGATAATCTTACTGATTTCTCCGGACTTTTCATTGATGTTTTTCCATGGCAGCCTTCATCTGCTGCATCTGCTTGTCGGAGTTGCTTACTTCCTTGCCGGCATTCTGCGCCTCTACATTGGCAAGACGAGTGTTCTCCGCTGTCTTCTTAATATGCTCGGAAATATCATTTACCGTTGCAGAAAGCTCTTCGATGGAAGAAGCCTGCTCTGTAGCACCCTGAGAAAGTCCCTGAGCACCGGAGCTTACCTGCTCTGCACCGGAATTTACCTGAATTGCACTCTGCTGAATCTCCGCCATTGTATGGGAAAGATCCGCTGTGATATTGTTAATGGAATCAAAGAGAGGTCTATAGGATCCGCTATAGTACTCCGCATTCTTCATTTCCAGATTGAAATTTCCATGAGCAAGCTCGGTGAGCTTCTCGGAAAGGTCGGAGATGATGGAACGGATTCTCTCTACTACATTGTTCATGGACTGCATCAGAACGCCGATTTCATCGTTACTCTTATGGGAAAGATCCATGGAGAAATCTCCTGCAGATAACTTTTCTCCCTGCCTCTGCCACCTTCTGTAATGGCTTTAAGAAACGAGTAATCAAAACTGCTGTCACGATAACCAGAAGGATAACCGTTGCCACACCGGCAACTGCACCGATATTTACCAGACGATCAACTTCTCTGTCATAGTCTTTCTCGGAAATATTTAATCTAACCCACCAGGTGCTGCCGTGCATATCGATGGGCTGGAAATACTCTCTTCTCTCCTGATTATGCTCGTTTACAACTTTTTAAAGGTAAATGCTTGTTTCGCTTCCATCTTTTTCGGAAATGGCTTTGTATGCCTTCTCCGGAAGAAGCTCTTCCAGTGTTTTTTCCGTTTACTTCCTCATTTTTTTACTGTGAATCAGGCCTTCTCCATCAATCATATTTACAAACATAGAGGGGAAGTCAGGATCCTCCATGCTAATGTTAAGTAACATATCTTCCTTTACATCCAGAAGGATGATGCCCATAAATTGATTATTAGACATAAGGGGCTTAGAAATTGCAAACATTCTTTTGCTGGGATCTACAGTGTCACTATATACAGGAGAAACATAAGTATTCCCCTTTTCCTTCGGTCCGGTATAATAGTCTTTATTCTGATACTTCTCATAGGAAAGTTCATAATTCTTCTATTCTCCACTTCATTTCTAAGAAGCAGAGGTGCATAATTATCAATTCCCTGATAGAAGGCATGGGGCTCGAAAAGAACACCGATATCCTCCAGATTGTCATCATCCTTCATGTTGGAATAAAGCGCATTCAGCATTACTACCTCGGCATTGTAGCGGGAAGCCGAGGTACGCATCCACCACACGGCTGCGGAAGGATGCTTTTTCCATAGGGGTAACAGTTTGGTCATTGCCCTCGATGTCTCTAATCTTCCATGGGTTAGCGGCTACTCCGCCGACTTCATCATTTTGCTGGAAGACAAAAGCTGATACTCTGCTCAATATTGTTCGTAATGGTATCTAATTTTGTCATTAAATCGCTCAAATCGGAAGATGCCTCTGCCGTCTTATCCGCCATATTGGCATCGATTCTCTTATCCATGGCAATTTCAAAGCTGTGAATCAGGAAATATAGCAATCCCAATAAAATCACTAAGGTCAATGAACCCGGGATTAAGGACATTTTCTGACTAAGCTTCAGGTTCTCGTAAAAGAGCCTGTGGCCTTTTTGTTTCTTCTTCATATTGTTTTTTCCTCCTTGAATTTCGTGCTCCTAAATCATTTTTAAATGAAGAACTCTTAGATTCATCGACCATCCTCAAGCATATATAAGTGAAAAACTGTTTTTCGCTTCTTCTTATTCCTCTCGGAGTCTAAATCTTCCCACCAAATCGCTTAAGATATTGGCCTGTCCGGACAGCTCTTCGGAAGCTGCTGCAGATTCTTCCGCTGTTGCGGTGTTGCTCTGTACTACGGAGGAAATCTGATCGATTCCTACACTAAGCTGGCTAACGCCACGAGCCTGCTCTTCTGATGAACTACTTGCTATATCAATTAAATCATTAATCTTCCCGGCACGGGTTACTACCTCTGTCAAGGATTCTGCAGTTTCTTCAGAAATACGAACTCCCTTGTTTACCGCTTCAATAGTTTCTTCAATCAAAGAAGAGGTGCTTTGTGCTGCCTTTGCAGATTTCTGAGCAAGGTTACCCTACCTCATCCGCTACTACTGCAAAGCCCTTTCCTGCTGCTCCTGCTCTAGCCGCCTCAATAGCCGCATTCAAGGATAAAATATTGGTCTGGAAGGCAATATCATCAATAGTCTTAATAATCTTACTAATTTCCTGAGACTTTTCAGTAATCTCTTCCATAGCTAAAGACATTTCTCTCATTTTTTCGTTACTTACCATAACAGACTGACCTGCCATATTGGAAAGACGGGAAGCCTCTCTTGTAGTTTCAGCTGTTTCTTTAATCTTTGCGGATATATCATTCATAGTGGCACTTAATTCTTCGATGGAAGAAGCCTGCTCTGTAGCACCCTGAGAAAGTCCCTGAGCACCGGAGCTCACCTGCTCCGCACCGGAATTTACCTGTACCGCACTCTGCTGAATCTCTGCCATAGTACCGGAAAGATCAGTGGAAATATTTTTGAATGGAATCAAACAGTGGACGATATGCTCCGCTGTAGTACTCCACATTATTCATTTCCACATTGAAGTTTCCTTGGGCAAGTTGATTTAATTTTTCGGAAAGGTCTCCGATAATGGAACGAATTCTGAAACTACATCCCCCATGGAATGCATTAATTTTTCCGATTTCGTCCTTGCTCTTATAGGAAAAGATTCATGTCAAAATCCCCTACGGATAATTTTTCTCCTACCTCTACCACCTTCTGCAGGGGCTTTAAGAAATAGCCAATCAACAGGGCGCATGCAAATGCAAGAACAAATACCGTGCTAAATCCTGCTACAATTCCAACATTTCTTAATCTGTCCACTTCCTTACTATAATCACTGGTGAGAAATACTGAGTCTTGTCCACCGGTGCTGCCTTCCATGTCAATGGGGTAATAGTACTCTCTTCTTAGCTGTCCATGCTCATTCACAATATTAAGAGCAAAGGCTTCCTTAGACTCCATCTTTTCGGTAATGGCCGTGCTTGCCTTCTCCGGAAGAAGCTCCTTTAAAGTCTTTCCATTTACTGTTTCTTTCTTTACTGTGAATTAAACCTTCCCCATCAATAATGTTTACAAACATGGAAGAATAATCTTCATCGGTCTTGCTTGCCGTGAGTAATATATCTTCCTTCACATCCAAAAGAATGCTTCCCAAAAACTGATTGTCCTTCATAATAGGATGATAAATCGCAAACATTCTCTCTTCCGGCTTTGTAATATCTCCGTAAACCGGTGTAATAAAGGTAGATCCCTTTTCCTTTACCGCCTTATAATATATTTCATCCTGATAATTGGAATAAGGATGGTTGGTAATCGCTCTTTTATCCAGATCTTCTTGGGAAAGAATAGGGGCGTAATTCTCTATCCCCTGATAAAATGCATTCGGCTCAAATAAAATACCGATATCTGCCAGATTCGGTTCCGTCTTAAGGTTTGCATACAGCGCATTTAAAATCACTACCTCCGCATTGTAACGGGAAGCAGGAAGGTAAGCATTTACCACACGGCTTCGAAAAGCTACATTTTCCATAGGGGTAATGCTCTGGGGATTCCCATCCTCATCGTTAATGGTCCAGGGATTACCGGGAACGCCTCCCACCTCATCATGCTGGTCAAACACGAAGCTGATACTTTCCTCAATATTATCGGCTGTGGCATTCAGCTTGGTCATTAAGTTATCCAGGGTATGGAAGCCTGCTCTGCCCTTTCCGCCATGCTGGCATCTACCTTTTTGTTCATAGACAATCTAAAACTATGCAACAAAAAAATACAGTAAAGCAGAGCAGCAGTACAAAGGTCAGCCCACCGATAATCAATGACATTTTCTGCTCTAACCCAAGGTTCTCCAATAAAGAACCCTTCATTTCTTGCTTTTTCTTCACGCTTTCATTCCTCCTTGAATTTCGAACTCCTATTTTTATTGTCGATCTTATAAAGCTCATAGGTTCATCGGCGTAGCCCATACTTATATAAGGAAATTAGCGTTTTATCAAAAGAATTTCCCTAGGCAGCTGAAAAAGATTCAAGGAGGCTGTTAAAAGCTTTTAAGAAGTCAGTGAAAAGATTCCGGAAGCTTTCTTGTACTTTCTTTCTGAAAATGCTATTATGCAAAAAAACTTTCTTCTTATTATATGGAAAGATTTTCAAATTCCGCTAAGGGATAATAAGGCCAAAAAGCACAACACAAAAAAACAGGAAGAGCGAAGACAGAATTCTAAAAAGCAAAAAGAAAAAAATCTGCTTTTCTCTTATAAAAAGCAAAACTGTCCGATATTGTGTTGAGCTAAAAACAGAGAGAAAGGATAGCTATGTCATTATTTTATGGAAATGGAGTAGCCCTCACGGAGAAGACCCTGGATTTACTCTGGGGACGGCAGAATCTTACGGTAAATAATATCGCCAATGTGGATACGCCGAATTACAAGTCAAAAATATCTCACCTTTGAGAATGAACTTCTCCACCGCATTTCTACTGCGGAGCAGGGTGGACGGAAAAAGTCGCCATCGGGAATGCAATACAGTCCCAGAGGGCAAGAATTCACAGCACAAAAAACGAATCCAGTCGACTAGATGGAAATAACGTGGACATGGATCAGGAACAGGTGGAGCTTGTTAAAACCACCTACGCTTACCAGTATATGGTAAACTCTGTAAACAATGACTTAAGAAGACTTATGGCAGCAGCGAAGAGCTTCTAGCCCCTTTTTCCATAGGATGATAGGAAGAGGAAAATGATGATTTCAGGAAGAAAGGATGCTTCCGAACTTTTCTGGAATACTGAGTTTTTCTCCCTTTTTTGGAGGAAATGGGTATAGAAGCACTGCCGAAACGGCGGTGTTTTTTTTCGGCATTTTCCAACTTTGCCTTATGGCAGTAGGGATTTTGCCGATAGATAACGAGGATACTGCTGTGAAACAGAACACAGTTTAGTAAATAGGAAAAGGTGGTAAAACTATGGATAGTACAATGGAAGGAATGCTGGACACCTATCTCTTGGAGACGGAAGCGCTCCTGGATAAGTTGGACGAAATGCTTATCGCAGATGAAAAGGTAGGGGATTTCTCCACAGATGACGTAAATGAAATTTTCCGAATCATGCACACCATTAAGGGTTCCAGTGCCATGATGGAGTTCACTCCTCTCTCCAATATCGCTCACCATATTGAAGACATGTTCTTCTTTATTCGTGATAAGGAATTGATTCTTTAAGCGGAGACCAGAAAAGTGAACTTTTCGACTTAATGTTCCGTTCTGAGGATTTTTCTTCGTAGCGGACTGGAGAAGGTAAAAGGCCGGCGAAGAGTTGGATAACAATGTTGAAGAATTTGCAGGTTCCATCAATGCTTTCTTGGCAAAGATTTCCGGAAAAAGCTCCCGCAGACTCCGCTCCTGTTGTAGAGGCGGCAGACAGCACAAAGGCTTCCGGTGAGAATCGCAATCTTCCCTAAGGATGATAAGGCTAAGAAATTCATCCATGTCTTCTTAGATGAAGGAATCGGCATGGAAAACCTTCGTGCCTTTATGATTGTAAATGCAATCAAGGAATTTGACTTAGAGTTCCGTTATTATCCTGCAGATATGGATAGCAATCCGGAAACAGCACAGACCATTATCGATGAAGGATTTTTCCTTGCCTTCGATAGTGATGAAGACTGTGAAAAGGGTGAAAAAATCTTTACGAGAACAGAGCCATATCCTCCCTATGAGCCTGTAGAGGCAACAAAGGCTGAGGCGAAGGCTGAGGTTAAGAGCGCAAATGCGGAAAGCAGTTCCGCACCAAAAGCAAGTAAAGAGCCTGCAGCGGCTCAGCAGACTGCACAGCAAAAGGCTGCAGCACCTGTAAAGCAGAGCTTGATTTCCGTAAACCTGCAGAAGCTGGACAGCTTAAACGACCTGGTAGGAGAAATTGTTATTACCGAATCTATGGTAACCTCCTCTCCTGTTCTTCGTATGCTGCCTCAGGAAAGTCTCGACAACTTCATGAAGTCTGCAAGACAGCTTCGTAAGTTAACCGACGATCTTCAGGATATTGCCATGAGCTTACGAATGGTGTCCATCTCCGGTGTATTCCAGAAGATGAACCGTATCGTTCGTGATATGAAGCAAAAGCTTGGAAAAGACGTTAAGCTTACCATCATCGGTGAAGATACCGAAGTGGATAAGACTATCGTAGATAGCATTCAGGATCCTTTGATGCACATCGTTCGTAACAGTATGGACCACGGTATCGAAGAAACCAAGGAAGAGCGTATCGCAGCAGGTAAGGATTCTCAGGGTGAGTTAATCCTCTCCGCTTCCCACACTTCTTCCGAAGTTATCATTACCGTTCAGGATGACGGTTACGGAATGGATCCGGAAAAGCTTTTAGACAAGGCCGAGGAAAAGGGAATCCTTTACAAGCCTCGTTCCGAATACAGCAAGAAAAGAAGCTTTGGGCTTGATTATGCTTCCCGGCTTCTCCACCAACACCGCAGTAACCGAGTTCTCCGGTCGAGGCGTTGGTATGGACGTAGTAAAGAAGAATCTGGAGTCTGTTGGAGGTACCATCAGCATTTCCAGTGAAATCGGTAAGGGTTCAACCTTCACCATGAAGATTCCTCTTACACTGGCTATTATGGACGGTATGAAGGTAAATGTTGGAGATACCATCTTCACCATTCCTATCGTAAATATCCGTCAGTCCTTCAAGGTAGATGATTCCGAAGTCGTATTTGACGAGAACGGAAATGAAATGGTAAAGAGAATGGATGTTTTCTATCCAATCATTCGCCTGAACAATTTCTACGGCATCGAAGGAAAATACACCGAGTTACAGGACGGTGTTCTCATCTGGGTAGAGGCCGGAGACAAGTCTTGCTGCCTATTCGTAGATGACTTAATCGGAGAACAGCAGGTTGTGGTAAAGCCACTCCCCGCCTACTTCAATGCGTATGACTTAAAGTCCAGTGGTATTAATGGTTGCTCCATCTTAGGAGATGGAAACATTTGTATCATCTTAGACGTGCTAGGCTTGTACTCTCAAGCCATTGAAAACATTTAAGGAGGGAAGCAGCATGGCAGAAGAATTGATGCAAGAAGAATTATTAGAAGAAGTTGAAAGTCAAGAAAACAAGCAGGACGAGAAAGATTTAACCGATGCAGAGCGTTGCTTAACCTTCGAATCCGGCGGATTGGTAATGTATATGAGCACAAGCTATGTCATTGAAATTATCAATGACCATAGCATCACTGCTCTTCCCATGGTTCCCCACTATGTAAAGGGAATCATCAACTTAAGAGGTTCTATCCTTCCGGTTGTAGACATTCGTTTACTGATGGACAGAGAAGCTGAGGAGTATACCTCTAAGACCTGCATTATCGTATTAAACATTGATTCCGTACCTATCGGTATCATCGTAGATAAGGTACGTCAGGTTATCGACATTGACACCAGCGAAGTTCAGCCTATTCCTTTACGGAATCGTCAGAAGCTTTGCAACGGCATGCTTACTTTAGATAGCGGAGAAGTTGCTATGTCCTTTGACGCAGCTTCCTTAGTGCAATCCTCCTCTACTTCTGAAGTAGTATAAGAGGGATTTTATGAACGATTTATCTGATGAGGACTTTAAGCGGCTTTATACCTTTATGCAGGAGAAATTCGGCATTGATCTAAAGCGTAAAAAGCCTTTGATTGTAAGCCGTCTCTCTTCTATCCCGGAGAGCCGGGGATATACGGACTTTCACGATTATGTGAATGACATTATCCAAAAACAGGACCAGGATATGATGACTACCCTGCTGAATAAGCTCACCACAAACTACACCTACTTCATGCGAGAGGAATCTCACTTTGATTATCTGGAAAATGTGGTGATGCCCCAATTGGCAGAAAAGCACAAAAACGACCGGGTGCTCTCTATCTGGAGCGCCGGTTGCTCTTCCGGAGAAGAGCCCTATAACATTTCCATGTATCTCTTAGAGTACTTTTGGAAAGTTAGGAGGAAACTGGGACACTCGTATTCTGGCTACAGACATTTCTCAAAATGTCTTATCCAAGGCGGAAAAACCCCGAAATATCTTCCGGAAAGCTTGGAAAAAGCTTCCGAAAAGCTGGAAAAACAAGTATTTTTGTTCCCATTGAAGACGGTTACTACACCGTCAGTGAGGAGCTTCGAAGAAATGTTATCTTCCGCCCCTTTAATCTCATGTCTCCCATCAAGTTTAAAAGAGACTTTGATTTAATCTTTTGTCGGAATGTTATGATTTTACTTTGACCAGCCCACCAAGGATGCCTTGGTAAAGCGTTTCTACGACGTGACTTACCCCGGAGGACACCTCTTTATCGGACACTCTGAGGGACTTACAAAAAGCCACTTGCCCTTATACCTATGTGAAGCCTGCGATTTATCGTAGAGATGAAAAATAAGAGCTAAGAAATACACTTTATAAAGAGAATTATCAACAACACAAATCAAGTGATAAAGCATATCTTCTATCTTTGGATGGAGATATGCTTTTTTATTCTTACGCTTCCGCTAAGCTCGCCCTCGACTAGCGGCACTAAACGCAAGGTATTGCTCATATTATTCGAAGCTCGGAGCACTGTCTATCCCTTCCCCAAGGCACGCTCCCCCTAACTTCGCTCGACTAGCGGTATTAAACGCAAGCTTCGCTTCGCTCGCTTTTGTTAAGCTACCGAGGGGCTCAGATTACCTTGAGGATAGGGGATAGCTAGTTCTTAGTTCTCGATATAGGCGAAGATGTGGATATGCAGTGCTCCTTAGCTTTCAAATATAAGCGAAGGTGAGAATAAATAATGCTCTTAGCTTTCAGATATGCCGAAGGGTGAGAATAGGCAGCCCTCTTTTATCAACTATACTCTATATTATCAATATACGGATAATATCCGAATGTGGAGTATAGGAGAAGTTCTCATTGTAGTAAAATATGAATCAGTGCAATACATAAATTGTTTAACAGTCTATATCTAAAATAGAGATTCTACTTCTCTATTTTTCATTTTTTTATTCTACAAATTGTAGTTTTTCCTCGTTATTCAATTCTATTATTTCAATTTTTCTGCAGGTGATTTATGACAAATTCTACTAATGCTAAAGTTAAAAATCCGCTCATTCAGAAGCTAATTCTAAGAGAACAAGAAAAAGATGGATGCTTTTGGAAAAAGAAAAAGATTATCGCATCTCTTACTTTGATGGATGATCTCTTTATGCAAGTGGTTCTTGAAGAGCAAGCTTGCACGGAGTATATTCTGCAAACGATTTTTGGATAAATCTTCCTTAAAGTTAAAGGAACAAAGACTTCAAAAGAGGTTGCCAAATCTGCATGGAAGAGCACTGGTATTAGATTGCTTATGTACGGATGATAAGGGACTTACTTTATAACATTGAAGTACAGAATTCTTCTGCCGGGAGCAATTCCTAAAAAGGGCGCGTTATCATGCCGCTCTCATGGACACACACACCCTTAAGAAGGGAGAAAAGTTTTCCAAATTACCGAAAGCTATGTTATATTTATTACAGATAAAGATATATTAGGAGGAGAACAACTGTACGGATCGAAAGAGTTATCAGAAAGTCTGGCAGCTTATTTCAGGGATGGCTCTCATATCCTTTATTTCAATACAGCAAGGCAAGATGACAACGCATTAGGAAAACTGGCTAGAGACTTTAAAGAAGCCAATCCTAAGGAAATTCAATCTGAAGTTTTGTCTCATAGAGTAGCCTCATTAAAGGAAGGTAAATTAGATAGGGAAGGAGAAAAGAAGATGAATGTTTTATTGGAGAAGTATAGAAAAAGCGGTGGAGGAAGGCATAGAGAAAGGTATGGAGAAGGGACAAAATCGTCTGGCTCTCTTGGTTGGACGTCTACTGGAAGCAGGACATATGGATGATCTTAAGAGGGTTTCTTACGATGAAGATTACCGGGAAAAGCTTCTGAAGGAGTTCGGGCTTTTAAACGTTTATTAACTTTCATTGAATAAAGTTTGTAAACGTGACTTGAAAAAGATATATAATTCTCTTTAGCTTTGATTAATAGGCAACAAAAATCCTACAATGTAATCATTCGATTGCATTTGCATTTTAAATCCTATAATATAGAGATTAGTAAATTCTAATTTCTATGGAGGTAAAAATCATAGCTAGTACATTAGTGCAGTTTCGAACAGAGGATACAGAAAAAAACTAAAATCAATACAAATCTTAGATAAGTTAGGGACTTTCTCTACCTGCATATCTTCGAATGTGTATGGCTAGAGCTTAATCAAGAAAATGGAATTCCTTTCAGTATGAACATCAGTCCTGAAAACAATCCCGGCATTAATGCCCTGAAAAAGCCAGCAAAATTGCTGAAGAATACGGTATCTCCGACATGACTCTTGAAGAAATTAACGCAGAAATTGCTGAGGCAAGAAAAATTCCCCAAATAAATCCTATGTTGTTACACCGCGTCAAATGCTTGACATTATCTTAAAAGACGTTGATCTATAACCTTCTTTCTAGCATTTAATCAATGGCTCAAACAATGGCTAAACAATGCGTACTTTTCCTAGCTGATAAAAAGCGATAATTCGTGCTATACTACCCACAGAATATTTATTTTGTGGGGAAGAAAATGAGTATCAGGATCAGAAACAGCATATTGAATTAATTGCTATGGGCGCTTCTACAGGAGGAACCGAGGCGTTGCTTGCCGTATTAAAGGAATTGCCAGGAAATCTGCCGCCCATCGTCATTACCCAGCACATGCCCCCCGTTTTTACGGGAATGTATGCAGAGCGTTTGAATCGTCTTTGTGCCATGGAGGTGCGGGAAGCAAAGGATGGAGACGAGCTCTATTCGGGACTTTGTCTTATTGCTCCCGGAGGGCTGCAAATGCGAGTTCACAAGGATGTTTTAGGAGCTAGAGTTTCCTGCACCGAGGAAGAGAAGGTTTCAGGGCATTGTCCTTCCGTAGATGTACTCTTCCATTCCGTTGCAGAGCAATATGAGGCTTCCGCCATCGGCATTTTACTGACGGGCATGGGAAAAGATGGCGCCAAGGGACTTTTGGCTATGCACGAACAGGGTGCTTATACCCTGGGACAGGATGAAAAAAGCTCTGTGGTCTATGGAATGCCTATGGAAGCCTACAAGCTGGGGGCTGTAAGCCAGCAGGGAAATCTGGAACAGATTCCACAGTACCTATTACAAAGGCTACAGTTTCAGCTAATACCGATTTCTCTGTAGAATCCTACAGAGGAATCAAAGCACAATCTCTCCTCCATTTTGTTTTGTTAAATATTAATATTTTTCCATCATAAAAGAACAGGCTTTCTCTTTATAGCCTGTTCTTTTTGCTCGATACATAAGTATAGAATGTTCCTCCTGAACCGGGAGGCCATGATTTTTGGAAATTTTTAGGATGATTTGTATATATTTAGGGAGATAACATGGGGTTCATCGGAACAGGATTAAGTAAATTAGGGGCAGCCAGTGCCCAGCAGCTTGGAATCGCAGCAGCCGCTTCTCTTTCCGTAATGGCAGTCAGCTTTTTCCGCCATTGCCTATCAAGGTTATGTAACGGAAAAAGCAGGAGCAGGCACATAAGAAAAAGCACTCTTACTGCTGAAAAGCCGTTTTCAAGAGGTTTTTTATAACGGAAATTATGAGCAGGCACCTGCCGTATTGGGAGAAAATGAAATTGCCGGTACAGTAAGTGACGGAGAAGGTAGTGGAGACAGAGCTTTACCCGCTGAAGGAAGCGCCGACAATACCAATACCTCCGGCGGTCAGGAGGTTCCGGTTCTACTGCATTTTCTGCCAATGCAGACGAAAGCAGTTCTGCAGAAGCAACTACGGCAAATGCAGAAAGCACAGGCGCTACAGAGGCTGAATCTGCTACAGAAGAAAGTACAGAAACCATTACGGAAATTGTTGACGGACAGAATAAAAACGGTAAAAGAACAATGTGCAGGAAAGTGTTGCCCCTGCCCAGGAAGCAAGCTCTGCAAATGCAGAAAATGCTGCTGTAGCAGCAAATGCCGCAAAGCCTGTGGCAGATTTAAACACTCCGGAAACCGTGGAGGAATCTGCGGCGGACGTCAGCAATGTTGGCGGTCTTCCCGTAAAGTCCGATTCTTTTTCCCAGTTTTACGGAAGTTCCACCTTTAACGATTACAATGTTTTCTTAGATACCGCTATGGGGCCAATGACCTACTATAACCAGCATGACAGCCATTGGGCAAAATATCTTTACGGCGGACAGGACTCTATCAGTAAATACGGCTGCGGACCAACTACCGTGGCGATGATTGTGTCTTCCTTCGGAAATGTAAATGGAAGCATCACCCCAAAGGAAATGGCGGAATGGTCTTCTCATTATAAGTTCTATGCGCCTCAAAGCGGTTCTTATCATGATTACATCCCCTCTGCCCTCTCCGCCTTTGATTTAATGGTGGATTCGGTACAGGAAAGAACCCCGGCAAAGATAGCTGAACTTTTAAACAGCGGACATATTCTGGTCGCATTGATGGGTAAGGGCGCATTAACCAATGGCGGACATTTTGTTATTATTACAAAGCAGAATCCAAACGGCACCGTATCTATCGCAGATCCCAACAGCTATAAGAAAACCCAGCAGGATTGGGACCCGGCACAGCTGATGAGGGAATTAAAGAAGAACTATGACGGTGGCGGACCACTTTGGGCCGTAAGCAGTCCGAGAAATTACGGAAGATAAGTAAGATAGTGCACGCCATGTGAATAATACTTGTTAAAAATGTGATGGCGCAGTTCGCACACAATATTCATTGATTAGAATAGGTCTGAAATCAGTGGCACAGGAAGATTATCCCTGATTTCAGACCTATTTTTCTTTTAGAATAATATCTTTACTTCCTCTTTATACGTATTCAAAATCTTCCACTGCCTTAAACCAGCTCTTTCTTCCTGCATGGAAGATAAAAGGCTAAAATGGCAATAAGCAGATACGCTATCGCGAATTGGGAGCTTGGATAAAAGCCAAGAGAAGCACTATGGCTACCGCAATCGCCGCATAATGCTTTTTATCATTGTCCTTAAAGGCCTGAGCCACCATAACTACGGCGCACCAAAGGAATGTAATGGCACAAACTGCCATACTAAGACAGCAAAAAAAGAAGCGAAGTATCCCTCGCTTCTTTTTCACATTTGACTTTATAAGTTATTCTTTCTTCCCTAGCCTTCGATAATTTGCTTCGAAGAAAAAATAATTTAATATGCTTTTTTTGATGGTATTTCCCTTAGGCAAATTATGCCTGCTCTTCTAATTCTTCTCCGCTTAGGGCTGCTGACAACTTCAGCAATTCTCTTTACTACAGAAGAAATCTTCTCATTTACTGCGGAGCTGGAGTCGGAAAGTCTTCCAACCTCATCTGCTACCACACCGAAGCCCTTGCCGTGTTCTCCGGCTCTTGCCGCCTCGATATTTGCATTTAAAGCAAGAATCTTCTGTCTGCTCTGAATGCTCTTTTAAAGTCGTTGGTGCTCTTTCTGATTTCCTTTACCAAACTCTGGGTTTCAGTAATTCCTGCGGAAAGACGGCTTTGCAAATTCCTCAAAACGTCCAACGCTGCTTTCTGCCTTTACGAACTCTTCGAGAGTGAGGCAAAGAAGCTTTAATGCAGCCTCCTGTCTATCTCTGTCTCCGTCCTTATCCTCTTTCAGATAAAGGCTTGCCACTTTTTCTCCATCATACTGGAGTTCACACTGAATAGAAGAAGAGCCGAATTCTTGGGATCTGCGATCTAAAGCGTCTGCCTTCCCTGGCTCTCTCTCCTCACCGTCAGCATAGTATACGGTTTTTCCGTCTACTGACTGTACCATTGCTTCCAATCCTGTTCCTTTAGCCCAATTGCATAAAATGGATTGAAATTGCTCTTTTTCCTGCAAAATCTTGAATATGAATTGCCATTTTTCCTTCCTCTTCTATTTGTAGATAGGTAAAATAACCATCGCTAGATTATTTATCGGCGAAGCCGGAAATTTATATAATGAATTTCTTTCGAAATTTCCGCCCTCCTTTTCAAAAATTCAGCAAGTCCCGGAATACCTTCCGACTCTCCAAAAAGTCATTTCTTATCTCTTTCATCTCCATAGAAACTAATAAGCATTTACTATTATTAAGTCCGTTTTATCACCCTATTGAAATGTCATAATACATCCATACAAACAAGATGTCTAAAAGCATTCCGAGAACATCTTTAAAAGAAAAAGAAACTCCCTTTCGAAGTTTCCTCTTTCTTTACCCCTTCATTCCTTTTTCATTCATAATATCAGGAGGTTCCTTATGTATTACGAAAATTATAGCTATGTTGCAAAGGTCGGTACACAAATCATGCGTTTCGCCACCGAAGAAGAATATTTAGAATACATTGAAGAAGAGCAGGACTAAATACGAAGGCGAAGTTAGCGGGAGCGTGCCCCACTACAGACCATACGTCATCAGAGCAAATCTTTATAATGAATACAGCATCACTTACCCCCAGAAGATCGTTAAAAGCTTCCGTCATCGTAGGATGTGTATAAATCTGAGACGCCAGCACATTTGCCGGAATCTTCTGATCCATAGCCAGCTTAATCAGGTTAATCATTTCATAGCTTTCCGGACAATAGAGGTGAGCACCTAAGATAAGATTGCTTCCTTCTTCAATAATCACCTTCAGAAAGTCCCTGCGGTCTGACGTAAAACCTGCGCCTTAGGAATAGCCGCTACCGGAAGCTTTGCCACTCGATACTGCTTGCCCTGTGCCTTTGCTTCTTCCTCCGTAATACCCACTCTGGAGAAATGCCGGTGTCAGGAATACGGAGTAGGGGATAGCCCCTCTGTTTTCCGTGCTGCGAAGAGCAGTTCCCTCTCCCTTAGCTTCCTGCTCTAAAGCTGCCTTTACAATGCGGAAGTCGTCCAAAGAAATATAGGTAAACTGCATTCCTCCGGTCACGTCTCCCATAGCGAAGATATGAGGTACTTTTGTTCTTAAAGAAGAATCCACAGGAATGGCTCCTCTTTCTGTCAGGAAAAGCCCCGCCTTCTCCAGAGCAAGATTCTCCGCATTGGGCTTTCTTCCGGTGGCTACCAGAATCGCATCAGCGGTAATGGTCTTTCCTTCTCCTCCCTGCTGGAACAGAATCAAGCTTTCCTTTTCCTGATCCTTGATTTCCTGTACAGTTACGCCCTTGCACAGAGTAATACCCATTTTCTCCATATTTTCCTCGATGGCCTTAGCCATTTCCCGGTCTTCTCTGGGGATAAAGTCATTGCTATCCTGAAGGATGGTCACAGTAGAACCGAAGTTTTGATAGTAGGAGGCAAACTCCAAGCCGATATAGCCCCCGCCGATAATCACAAGGTTTTTAGGCAGAGTATCCAACTCCATCATGCTTTCACTGGTATATACTCTCTTAGAGCTTTCCACTCCGGCAATCTTTGGGATAATGGTCTTAGCTCCGGTGTTAACAAAGATACGCTCTCCCCGGATTTCCTCATCTCCTTTAGCACTTTCCACCAGAATACGGTGTTCATCCAGGAAAGAGGCTCTGCCGTCAATGACCTCCACACCGGCCCCCTGTACCTTTTCCAGATTCTTTCCTCTCAGGAAATGGGTCAGTCTTCTCTTCTCCTCAATAGCCTTCTGATAACGCTCCGCCTTCTCGGAGAATTCTCCCCCAGTGCAGCGGACTCTCTGGCGCTATTCTCTAAAGACTTTGAAGGAATACAAGCCACGTTAATGCAGGTACCTCCATAACGAAGGGGATTTTCCTCGATTAAAAACCGTCTTCTCCCCTTTTTAGCCAGATAGCCTGCCAATGTTTTTTTCCGGCCTTACCAAATCCAATAATAATGTTTTGTACTTCCTCTCATGTTCTTCCTTTTCCTTTCTTTTTCTCGTATCCATCCTTGATTTCCAGTTTAAATCATCAGACTTAAGCAATGGCAAAACTATAGCACAAAAACCAGGGCTTTGTATTTTCAATTCTTTAGAAAAATTCTAAAAGGAATGTAAAAAAATCTAAAGGAAAAAGAAATGTCTTGTCTTTTTGAGTGCAGAAATCTAAAATTTAGGGTATAATACAAAAGACACTTAGTTGTAACAAACTATTTTTTTATAGTATAGAGTCCATAGAATCAGCAATGAAAAGGAGAAAAAAATTTCCATGTTTTACCAGTTAGTCCATGAAAATGATGCTTCCTTCCGAATTCGTTTAGGAGTAAGCCGGATTACTTCTCAGGAGGAAGAAATCTTAAGTCAAATATTAGCCAGTCACCCCCAGATTTCCGGAATTCAGATTTATCCTGCAACATCAGGCATTCGAATTTTTTTTAAAGGCTCTAAACAGGCAATTTTAGAAAGCCTTCGTAAGATTCCCTATAGCAATGTCCGTTTTTCTGGCAGAACAGCTTCCCAAGCAGGATAGTATCTATGTTCATCTTCTCCCTTCCAGTCAGGAAATTGTTCAGGAATTTCGCGGGAATAAGAAGATGAATCCGAAGTTAAAGCAGAAGCTTGGCACTGAAGTTATTATTGAAGCTTTGGTGGATAAATTTCTGCCTGAACCGCTGAATCTGGCGTATCACGCCTTCCAGCTTATACTTCTTTCCAAGGCTTAAACAGCTTACACTTTAGCTCATAGCTTAAAGCTTGCATTCACAATTTCTTGTCTTTCGTCAACAGTCGTGGTTAAAAATAAAAAAATCCCTCTTCCTATCCTAAGCGCCCTGGCCCTAAAAGGCTACAGGGAAGCTAAGGCTCCGGAAAGGGATTTCTTTAGCTCTTCCATATTGTAAAGACTATCGCAAAACCACTGCTCCTCCCCTTTTCCTTCCAGGAAAATGAGGGCATGCTTTTGCTCTTGTTACTGCCACATATTCCAAGCTGGTATACTTGGATCTGGCTTCCGCACAGCTGTTTCCGCCGGTTTCCATCAAAATCACAATGTTGGCATTCAAGCCCTTGGAAGCATGGGCATCCAAAACCATATGGTCCAAAGAAGCTTCCGAAAATCCAAAGGGCTTCAAGACTTCTTTGTAATCCGCTTCTTTCTCCTTGTCATTGGATAAAATCAGAAAATCTCTGTCTCGTAAATCCGGATAGGACTTTTAACAGTTTCTCCCATCAAATCCTGTAGAGCTCTTAGGCTATCCTTTTCCGAAGGATAGTGGAAAAACACCGTGGAGAGGAGAATTTTGCAAAAACTCTGGGCCTTTGGCAAGCCTTCATATCATGATAGGCGGGCATTCTCTTCCGAAAATGACGATTAATCCACTCTACCAGCTCCGCATTGGAACGATAATTCTCATTGAGGTAGAGAACCTTCACGTTCCGTTTTTTTCTCCATGCGCCGCTTCATTTGGAAGAAAAACCTGTCGTTTCCGCTTCCTCCTCCTGATAGATGGTTTTGTCTGGGATCTCCCACCATAAAAAGGCAATTATGCCGCATTTTCCCCTTCTTATCCGTGGACAGAAGGAGAAGAATGTCCAGCTGAGTCTGGTTCAAATCCTGTAATTCATCCGCGTAAATCTTGGTAAAATCCCGTCGTAAAATCTGCAGAAGCTTGGGATTCTCTTTCAATATTCTATAGCATTGTTCCTCCAAAGGCATAAAAAGAATATTCTGATTCCGTAGACTTAAGTTCCGTAGATTTTTTTGCACTGCTTTCCTGATTTCCTGTAGGCAGGCATTTTCCACCTCTCCGATGTACTGTTCCCTCGTCCAAGCTTTCTGAAAATGCTCCTTTACATGAATAACATAGAGGCAAAAGTCTCGGAAAAGTGGTGATATGCATACTGTCAATGCCATACACCTTTCGCTTTAAACGATGACTCATTTTCTTTGTTAATCGCAATTTCCCGATACAAATGCTTTCTTTATCTTTTTGTTTAAATTCCGCTACCGCTTCATCCGTAAAGGCCAGCAAAAGAAAAATGGGAAAGCCTTTTCACCGCCCATAATCTGATTTAATATTCTTTTTGAAAGAAGGGTGGTCTTCCCTGTCCCCGGGCCCGCCACAATGAAAAAGGTTATCCTCAGCCTCCCGGATGTATTCCCTCTTCCTTTGCTCAGTCCAAAATTGCTTTTCTTCTTTTCCATCCATTTTTCTTCTCCAAGAATCTTGGCCTTAAATTTTTCCCTCGCTATCATACCATAGAATTTTTAAAAAGGGTAAAAATAGGGCATCGCAAAAGCGATGCCCATCCTATTAATCCGCCTTGGAAGACAGGAACAATCCCATACTTTCCAACTTATTTAAAATCTCGTCCAAAGACTTTCTTCCCATGTTTCTCACCTTCATCAGGTCATCCATGGTCTTTGCACAAAGGTCTTCCACTGTATTGATTCCCGCTCTCTTTAAGCAGTTGTAGGAACGAACACTGAGCTCCAGCTCATCAATGCTCTTGTTCAACTCGTCCCTTCCTGCCTCCTGACTGGAAACAGCAGCACCCTGCTCCTTTGCAGAGGTATCCATGTGCATAAAGAGCTGCAAATGGGTCTGTAGGATACGAGCTGCCAAAGATACGGCCTCCTCCGGCATCATGGTCCGGTCGGTAGTCACATCCAGAATCAAACGCTCTGTATTCCCCTTCTCTTCCACGAAGACATTCACCTTCTTTACAGGAGAATAAATTGCATCTACCGCAATCACGCCGATAGCAAGATCGCTGTGATCTCTGGTGTTGGCTCCATCATAGCCCTTTTCCCTTGCTGACCTTCATTTCCATATAAATCTTGGCATCCTTACCGGATAAATGTGCTAAGACAAGGTCAGGATTCATGATTTCCACTTCGGAACTCACCTTAATATCGGAAGCTTTGACTACGCCCTCTCCCATGTAATCCACATAGGCCATCACAGGCTCCTCTCCGCTACCGGTATAACGAAGTGCCAGATTCTTCAAATTCATAATGATTTCGGATACGTCTTCCTTTACCCCGGGAATAGAAGAAAATTCATGATAGACACTATCCAGCTTTACTTCACTGACAGCAGATCCGGGCATAGAAGAAAGCAGAATTCTTCTTAAGGAATTCCCTGAGAACCGTAGCCTCTCCCTTTGCTAAAGAATCACAAACGAAACGAGCATATCCCTGCTCCTCTACAAACTCTTTCACTTCCAAGACTGGTTTCATTATGTTTTCCATTCCACACTCCTACTAATCGCTTCTTTACTGAACCTATCTATTATACCTATTTTTTCTCAAAATTTCGAGTAGTTTTCTGTAATTCCTTAAAATAAATTTTTATGCCGCCAGGTGTTTGTCCTTTTCCAGGCTGTCTCCGGACTTCCTCACCAAAATCTCCTCCATGGGCACTTCCAGGAGCACACTCAAATGCAAACATATTGTCTAAGCTGGGCAAAGCCTTTCCCCTGCTGCCACTTATACACGGCCTGTGGCTCTAGAAAGCCCATAAAACAGGGCAACATCTTTTACCTTCAAGCCCTTTTCCTTCCGTAATCGCTCAATGTTTTTTCCCGGTGGCAAAAACGTCTATTACAGGATATTCCACGTTAATCTTTTGCTTCCATAACGAACTCCCTCCTGTAAAAATGAGAAAAACCCTGATAAAAATCAGCGGAAGCTGAACAAGCCAGTCTTCCGCAGTTAAGAAAAAGCTGATGACGGGAATCGGACCCGTGACCTCCGCACTACCAATGCGACGCACTACCGACTGTGCTACATCAGCGTATCCTGAATAAATTCAGAACATTGCTAAAAATACCATAAAGCAGTAGAACTGTCAATCAGTTTTACTTTTTCACTTCACTTCTCTTTGTTTTACCGAAATGAATTTCACTGAAAATCCATTTCACCGAAATCGATTTCACTAAAATATTTTTAACTATAATCCCCTTAAATCTTGTCTGTCACTCCTGTTTTATCTTATTCCGTACCTCTCCGGGGATATAGTCCATATCCTTATCTACCCTCACGGATAAACTTTACGCCGTAGATGGTCTTCAGATTATTTATAAAAACTCAATTCTCTATTTTGCTATATTCTTTCTAGGCACAATATCTATAATAAGTTCAGAATTCATCGCCTCTGCAATACGATTCAGTAAAAGCTAGACTGGGATTTCTGGTTCCATTTTTCCAGCCTACTAATATCCGCTTGACTGATACCGGTCTTCTTTTGACAATTTCTTTCTTGCGTAAGACCGGCCTCTTTTCTTGCTCTTACTAAAGACATAGTGAGATCCCGTTCAGATTGTAATTTTTTTCAAATTCTTTTTAAACTCTTGGTCTTTTTAACAATTCTTTTCGTTAAATTTTTGTAAATCACCCATTTTTACAACCTCTCCTAAAATACTTTTTCTCTTCTCTTAATAGCCAGCTGAAGCTCAGCCCTTGTGTTTTTCATCTGTATAAAGCCATTTTGTTGCTATAATAATTTCGTTTTTGTCAAAGAAAAATAAAATTCTTACTATATCAGTACCTTATATAGTACGAAGTTCAAAGATTCCCTGTTCCAAATGCCTACTTAACGGAAATCTCGCCTCACTTCCCAGCATTTCCAAACGATGTAAAATCGGAAACAAGTTTTGCTCTCATTTTTGTCTTCAAATTACAAATAAAGTCAGCTACAGGCACACTGCCATCGTCTTCACATTAACAGTAAACAAACGCACCTCCTGTATGCTATATATAGCATAATTATTTTTATTAGACTATGTCAATGCTATAATCATCAGTCATCTCATAGCAAAGACTATAAACAGTTCGTGGTATAGACAACTCTTTTTAAATCCTAATTTATAATTGCTATTTTTATGGAAAGTTAGCGCTTACGAAAAATGAATTTCTTTAGAATTAATACTTTGTTAAATAGACAAACGAAAAATATACATAGCTCTAAGAACCAATAGATTAAATAGATTAAATAGATTAAATAAATTGAATTTGTTTGAATTAAATATCATTATCAAAAATAATCTGATAACACTCTTTTATTATCAACCATATAGAAAAGAAAACGCAAATAGAAAAATACAATAAATACTCATTTTTGATATAGACCTAGAACATCAACGCCGAAATCCATGCCTACAAAATGGATTTTCGGTATTGTTGGTTATTCTACAGGAAATGTGGGATACTCGTTGATATTTTTCAATGTACTAAAACTTATAGTTCAAATTAGTTTATCTGATCCCATATCTCTCGAGGATATAATCCATATCCTTATCTCCTCTTCCGGGAAAGATTGATAAGGATAGAGCCCTTATTCATCTGCTTTTGCCAGCTTCATGCCGTAAGCCACCGCATGGGAGCTTTCAATGGCGGGAATGATTCCCTCCATTCTGGAAAAGGGTAAAGAAGGCATCAATGGTTTCTCATCATTGACCACATCGTACTTTACTCTGCCAAGGTCATGTAAAAAGGCATGCTCCGGACCGGAAGAAGGGTAGTCCAAACCGCTGGCAACGGAATATACCGGTGCCGGCTCGCCCTTTTCATCCTTTAACATAATACTGTTAAAGCCGTGCATAACACCTTCTTCTCCATAGGTAAGGCTGGCTGCATGGTCACCAAGAGCTGTTCCTCTGCCCAAAGGCTCCACACCATAAATGGTCACAGGGTCATTTAAGAAGCCGGAGAAAAGTCCCATGGCATTGGAACCGCCGCCCACGCAGGCCACGATGGCATCCGGCAGCTCTCCCGTCATTTCCAGGAACTGCTCTCTGGCTTCGATACCCACAATACTCTGAAAATCTCTTACCATCATGGGGAAAGGGTGAGGGCCAACCACGGAGCCGATGCAGTAGATGGCATCCTTATACTCCTTCATATACGCGGCAAATGCAGCGTCCACCGCCTCTTTCAGAGTCGCCAGGCCTTCCTTCACCTCCACAACTCTTGCTCCCAGAATCTTCATTCTGGCTACGTTTGGCGCCTGCTTCTTGATGTCCACAGCCCCCATATAAATATCACATTCCATACCGAAGTAGGCTGCTGCGGTAGCCAGAGCTACACCATGCTGTCCCGCACCGGTCTCCGCAATCACCTTTTTCTTGCCCATGTACTTTGCCAAAAGCACCTCACCCATACAGTGATTTAACTTGTGGGCACCGGTATGGTTTAAATCCTCACGCTTTACATAAAGCTGTACCCCGGTGTTGATCTTCTCGGAAAGTCTTTCCAAATGAGAAATGGGTGTAGGTCTACCCTGAAATTCCTTACGGATTCTTCTTAACTCTGCAATGAACTTTCTGGACTTGGAAATCGTCTGATAGGCATGGTCGATTTCCGCCATAGCCTTCTTTAATTCCTCAGGAATGTAGGCTCCGCCGTACTTTCCAAAATAGCCATTGGCATCCGGGTAGTTCTTAAAATAAGTTTCAAAATCCACATTATTCATTTGCATAGTTCTCTCCTTTTCTTTTCCGGTGTTTGACAGAGCAATGATGAAGCAGTTTTCCGAAAGCTCCACTCTTACAGCATAAAAATCCGCTATGCTGGCAATTTTACATGGAAATACGCCGTATGTAAAGTTGAATATTATTACAATATTTTTACCAATTTACAGTTCTTCCATAATAAACGGTAGCATATAAATGGGATAAAAGCTTTAGCATCTCCACATTGCCGATGTCCTTTTGGGACAAGAGAATTTCCTTTGAAATATATTTTGAATACTTCTTTTGAAATTCTATAATCGATTTATGACTGCCTAAACCGGAGGATTTTTACCTCTATGGGAATGAGTTTCGTTTTTTTGTGCTAAAGCAAAAAAATCAATCTCATAATAAGAAGTCTTATCTTGTTTCCAAGTATGATAATAAAGACCTTGGTCGGAAGCCGTAATCATCTGCGCTACAGCATTTTTCATATAAATATCCTAAATCCGCAGGAAGAGAATCACTCAATAACTTGTTATAAATATTCTCATCCGTTTCTCCGGAAGAATTAAAAATCATGGTAGTAAATAAGCCTGTATCTGCTAAATACAGCTTAAAGGTATCATTGTCTCTGGTTTGGGGTAATGCAATACTTGGATTAAGGACATTGTAGGAAGCCACTACAGTCTTTTGAATCCAATAAATCATACAAGCGCTCTAAATCCTTATTAATCTTCTTTTTCCCGGTAGCAGCAGAGATAACATAGCTTCTTTTTGTCTGTTGCCAACTGGGTAGGAACCGAGTCATACATTCTTCCGATTAGCCCTGTGCCATCAATTTTGAAAAAATCATCTTTATACAGATTAATGATTTCTCGCTTTACTTCATCAATTTCCTGAAAATTCTTTCCCTCCACATAGGCTTCCACTGCCTGGGGCATTCCTCCCACAGCCATGTAAATCCGAAAATCCCGCATCAGCTTTCTGTTTAAGGAATTCCCCACTGCCTTACCACGCTGATATAATTCCCGCAAAACAGGATAAGTATCATTTCCGATTGCCCACATAAATTCTTCATAATCCATAGGATAAATGGGTATCTTCATTTCCTCGGAGGGAAGCACGATATCTTTGACATTTTTCTTGATGCTGATTAAGGATCCGGTCTCTATGTAATCGTATCTTCCATCTGCAACAAGATACTTTATAGCTTGGCGAACCTTAGGCATGAGCTGAATCTCGTCAAAGATAATGACAGACTCCCTTTTTATACAAGGTTATGCCGGTTGCAGTCTGTAACCGCAGGAAAAAAGATATCCGGATCTGCTATATCCTCAAATACCTCCAGAACCTCTTTTCCTGACATTGGCAAAAATCCACTTTAATGTATGATTTGTATTCCTGTTTTTGCAAATTCCTCGGCAATCGTTGACTTTCCAACTCGTCTTGCTCCTTCTAAAAGGACAGAGTACTTCGGTGCCTTCTTCTCTTTCCAATATTGTAGTTTGTCAAATGCTTTCCTCTTAAACATAGTTATCCCCTTAAATCACGTTTTACCTTATCTTCCATGGTTAAAACATAGTATACTACCGTTTTATAAAAGATTCAAAGTGCTAAAAACTACCGTTTTATGAAGATACACAATTCTAAAAACTACCGTTTTTCTATATTAAAATTTTTTAAAAACTACCAATATTTTAGGGTTTCAAACGAAAGACCTTCTTCTCTCCTCTCCCTTCTATCACAATCAAACCTTCCTCCTGCATCTCTCGACTTAACAAGTAGGCTCTTGTCTTTCGAATCTGCAGGAGTTCCTGAAGCTCTTTTTCACTCATGCTCTTATGTTCTTCAAGATACGAGAGCACGGTTTTTCTGTAAAGAGAGTGCTTTATAGCTATGCTCTCTGTTCCATAGAAGTCTGTTGTCATAGCTAGGAAAAATAGGAGGATAGGAATAAGGAGACTTTGCGTTTCTTTCTTTTCCACTTTTATCCTGCTCACTATTTCCTATTGGGTAAAAATCACTTTAAAAGTATTTGGAGTAATAATCAGTTCCCGGTTTTTCGATCGCAATCTGTGATAAGTCCGATAAATCTTTTCCAATTCCCCGTACCATAGGGACTCTATCAACTTTAAACGAAGGCAGAGCTCTGCAAGCTTTTTATTTCTGGGTAGAGAAATCCCATTGCAAATATCCTTTATACTCAGACCTGCCAATAAGCCCCCAAGAGAAATGAATTCCATACAGGCAACATTTGCATTGATAATAATGCTTCCGCCAAAGCTATAATCTCTATGAACCACGGCATTCAACAAGGCTTCTCGCAATGCCTCTTCAGGATAGTCTATTAAATCACTCATTTCTAAGTCCTGAAAACTCTTCCCGCAGTTCGATTCACCAGCTGTAGATAGGCATAACCCTCCTCTAATTGTTGGAAAATGGATCCGGAAAATTCCCTTCTATCCTTGAATATACTTTTTTCCTCACCCTCAAATACGGCAATCTTTCAGAGTATGTTGACATTGATCTGAAAGAATCCATGCCAGATTGGTATACTGCTTATCTGCCGGATTCCTTAATCCAAGAGAAGCGAAATTTCTTCTTCAGAAAAAGGAATATTTCGCTTTTGAAAGCATTCCTTCATTGCCGAAAAAGTCAAATTCTGGTTCATGGCTCGAAGCTCTTCAAAGTCATCTGCATCTTTAAAAATCAATCTATTTTCACTTTCATATTCCACGTAATCACCTCCTACCGCATAGACAGTTACGAAAAGGCTCCACTCAGCTTTGTTCCCTATTATAATCGCTTTTTCGCTATTATTCAATCACAAAAACTGAATATTCATATTTATGATTTTCATAGTGAAAATGAGATATCACACACTACGCGTGCGATATCTAGTTATAAATCAAAAATCCCCGGACAATACTCTTTTCTCAGAGTATCTGTCCGAGGACTTTTCTATACTACTTATTTTTACTTACAGTAGCCTATGGTTTCCTTTAGACTTCTTCTTTCTTCTTCATGCCGAAAAGCAATCGCTCCGGAGAAGAGAATAAATGCCGTGAAGACCATAGCAAGTGGTCTTTGCCTCATCCACAACTCCTGTTGGAGAAATAGGGGTCTTTCACATTTCTAAACTGAAGAACTTGCTTTTGAACCATCCGCATTTCTGCCCAATAGTTTTTTTCTTGGTGAAGCGGAAGCCCTGTGCATCGGTTGCTTGTTCTAAAACATAGCTGTACTTACCGAAGGTAGATATCCGGAAGGATTCTCGCCTACCATATAGTAATAAGTCTTTGGCAATAAGAATTCTATAGTCTGATTATGCTTCAAGTTAAAACTGATTGTTGCAGTTCCTGCATCAAAGCTGATAGCACTCTTTGTTGCCGCAGGAAAATCTGCTTTAATGGAATCGAAATCACTTTGTGTAATAGGCTGATTCTCTGCCTTAAAAAGCTTTAATCGGAAGGGGAAAACTTGATTTTTATCTGCCATTTCTCCACTTACCTGCTTTTCAATTCGAAGAATCTGTCTATCCTCCCGTTCATAGGTATTCTGCACGTTGATTTGTTTTGTTTCATTCTTACCCATGCTCACGGTAGCAATTTCATAGTTTCCGGAAGTGACTTTGCTATCGTCTCCGGCAGTAATTGCCATTTTCTTAAAATGAAGCTGTGATCCCCCAATGACAGGATTTTGTCCGGAAGCACTAATTAATTCTTCCACCTGATACTTTCTGCCGGGAATAAGGCCGTTAATGCTTAAGACATACTGTTTCTTTCCACCCTGCATTGTTGCTTGTAAAGTTCCTGCACCTGCAGAATTTTCCGGTGTTAAATTTTTACCGGTTCCGGACAATTTAGTTCCATTTAACTCTTCTGAAACAAGATATCCCAAAGCAGTACTGGTAGCTGACTTTGTCATTGTAAAAGCGCTTTTACTTCTCGATAATTGGTACTTCCCGGAATCTGTTCCTTCAAAATGAAGGAAGTATTCTTTAAAAAGCTCCAACTCTTCGGTAGAACTGGTCGTTCCCACGAAAGACTTTACAATTCTAAGAGTAGCCCGGTTCAATCTGAATAACAGGCTTTTTGATATTTATTCTTGGGTGTATCGTTATTATCTTTTCCCTTAAACCGGCGATATTGAAGAAACGCACCTTCGTTAGAATAAAAACCGTCTTTTTGGGAGGATGTATGGAAAGTTTCCTCCGGTGTCATTTTGATAAAGATACCACTGGTCTGTTCTTAGGTCTCCCAGCTTTACAGTTGAAGTACTATCCGGAGTCCTTGTACCGGAAATATTCGAACCATTGACATTATCCAGGTAACCAATATCATTTGTTCCGGCTTTTAATCTGCCTTTCTGTCTCCTTATCAAAGTAGTCCATAAAGTTCTTCTGGTACTTCTCATAGGCCTTAACAGTAGGCTTAACATTAACCGTTAATCGGATTTCATAGCCTGCGGGAAACTGAAGTTCTCTGTACCAATCTTTAAGCTGAGTGTCTGATTTCCCGCATCATAAACCGGTCCTACTTCAAAAAAGTTATTATTATGCCAGTATCCAAAGCCCAAAAATCCCGAGAATCCTTTTTCACTTTTCGGATTTTCCACTTTTTGAAATATAGGCTTTCCTTGTGCATCTACTTTCCAAACCTCAGCGCGAAGTTTTTGATTCTTATCCGCCTGATTACTTGGATCAAAATTCACCTCCACATTCTCACTGAGCTGATCCCAGATATGCATTTCCGTAATTCGAATCGGAGCCACAAATCCGCGAATCCTATCCTTTTCTTTTTATTTACAGCCGATTCTATTCCGGAGTTAGCTGTACCTGCTGCTACCGCTATGGAAAAAAATTCTCCTGTTCAATATCGTCTGCAAGAGGTCTTTCCGAAGGGTGTCCTGCAATCATCCACCGTGCACTCTTTCCGGTCAAATCGTTTAAATGGCTGTAATTTATCTTCGGTCCAAAGCCTAGTGTATAAAAAGCATCAATATTGTTTAGATTCGTAAGTTCTGCTCTGGCCTGGGTTAAGGCCGCTTCTTCATAGCCACGACCACTGCCATAGGAATATCCCGCTTGATAATCTGCTGTAAACTCATAAATACCTTCCGGGAGAGCAGAAGTACCTCCTCCAATGTTGGCCTTGTCCACAACCTTTCCGGGAACATTTCCATAACCGATTAAGTGTCCGCTGCATTATACTTCTCTGCCTTTTTGTAAGAAATAAAATGGATGATTTCCATCTGCATTGTATTTCGGAAAATAAGAGAAGTTTGGATCATAGGCTGTTATGAAAATGACCACCGTCTGGCATCTTGTCGAATGCTCTGGGTATGAGCTCCTGCCGTTGCTCCATTTTGAAATTCACAGCCTCCTTAATTCCTGCTGCATAGTTTAGTCCATTACCGGTTTCACCTTCCAGAGTGATTCCATTTACTGTTTGCTGGAATAAAGATACATCCTTCGTAAATCCAAGAACTTTTTTCTGCATCATTATAGGGAGTATCGGATAAAGATTTAACTCCTTTAAACTGTCCTCCAGGTACATTATAACTTATATCTCTGGTTCCTCCCATGGTAACCAGTGCAAATTGAGCATCATAGGCAGGACTTTTAGATAAGTCCTCTACCAAATCATTGACAAATTTTTTACCATAATAGTGCCTTGTACCAACTTCACCAGTCGAATCAATTTTATCATACGCCGGTCTTGTCTTATCTTTCTTTACCTCTTCATTGTAAGGGAATCCCATATACATGGACTTATCATAAACAAAGATAACATCCAGCTTATTCTTTTGTCCTCCTTCCACAACCGGTCTGGCCGTTAAGGTGAGGTCATAGGAGCCGTCCGCCTTTTTTGGTAATATACTTCTCCTGTTGCATCTCAAGATTATGCTTAGGATAGGTATGGGTATAGGTTTTGGTATCCAGCTTATAGAAGAAATAGTAATAAGGATAACAAACCTTTCGATCCGGATAATTAGGAAGGCTCTGGCCGCTATCCCAGGTGGTCATATTCCAGTAATCATCCCCAAGATCTACCTTCCGTTGCATTTCGATAAACATAATCGTCATACACAAACTTGGAAACCATGTGCTTGGTGGACATATAATACACTTCATCTCCCCAAGCCATAAGGTTATTTCTATTATAGTCTCGATTCGTGTTTGCATTCATCCAAGTAATATCATAATAGCCCGGATAAACCCGATCATGTCTGGTATAGCCCGGAAGATCCTGATATACGTAGCTTGTCTCTACTCCATATCTGATTATAAGGATATCTGATACTTTGGTATAAAGCTGTTCATGGGTAAACTGGGACATATCCACACTGATGCTTGGTCCAACTTGACGAAAATCTCCATCAACATAATAGAACTTCGCCGTAGTATTTCTCGCAGCATTGGGACCTTGAGACCAGGTCAATGTATAGATAGAGAAGCTTGTAACATTAAACTCTCGCACAATATAAGCACTCTTATCTGTAATACTGTTCTTATCCTCTTCCTTAACCCCTTCTGTTCCTTGCTGATTATTCTCTTCTGTTTTTCCTCCTAAGCCTTCATTTTTTGCCAATTCTTCCGCTTCCTTTGGCATTTTCCTCTACTAAATTCTTTTTCTTCTTTTCCGTATCTGAAACGGTTTCTACATAGGCAATCTTATCGTTGCCTTCAGATTCTACCAAGTGATGAATGGCAATATTTTCCGGCTTAGCTTCTTCCGGTAAAATATCTTTGGAAATACTTAAGCGTACCGCTACCGGAAGAGAAGGTTCTACTTCTTCGCCCTCTGCATTCACAAAATGAATATCAATGGAACGAGAATCTTCATATAAACCTCTTGCCTTTAATGCATCTACCTGTGCTGCACTAAGCTCTTCTCTCGTCCCCTTGCGCCTCTTCCGGTTTTACTCTCTTACTTACCTGAAGGCTTACTGCCTCATGAAAGGCTTCCTTATCGTAAAACACCTCTACAACACCAAAATCATCAAGTTCTTTATGTTGGCTCTTTCGTCCTAACTCATTCAAGCTATAGATTTGGTATTTTGCGGTATACAGTTCAGAAAGGAATGGGAGTAATATCTGCCTTCATTTCCTGATAAAGGGCAAGAACGGGATCTTCTTGACTGTTTTTTGCCTTTTCCTTCTTATTCTCCCCTTCTGCCTTCACCTCTGTAATTACCACAGTGCTTTGCTCTTGGCTCTCTTCGACTGAAGCAGAAGTCTCGGTACTTTTGACTTTCTTCTGTTGCAGTGCTTGTCTCAGAGCTTTGTCCCTACTTCAGTAGCAGTTGTAAGTTCGCTAGATTGACTTTCTTCAGAAGATGCCAGATTTTCATTACTTTAGTGCTGTAGATGGAAGAGCTTCCGTATTCTGCTTTACTTCTTGTTCTTCTCCTTCCTTTTTCGCATTACTCTTTTTTTGATTTTTATCCTCTAAGTTTTTTTAAATCTTCCAGAATAGATTTTGCAAGCTTTTGTTTTACTTTGAACCTTTCACACTGGGATAACTGTTACTATCTACAAAAAAAGCTGAAAACGTAAATCCTGTTCTCCGTGGTTTTCATAGAGAAATGAATCAGCTCAGTTCCTTGTACCTTGTATTCCTTATTACTTGAATCAGAGTTGATAAAGTCCGGTTTCGCAGCTGCATTCTTCTCTTCCTCAGTCATTTCCTGACCGGCAGATTCAGAACTTGCTTCTTGTACAGCTTCAGTACTCTCCTTCGTGGGTTCAGCATTTTCCGCTTGAGACTGAGCAGCCTTCTCCTCTTTCGCCTTGTCTTCTTCGCTCTTCTCCAAAGCGAGTCTTTCTTTCTCTCTCTCAGGAGCCAATGCTTCCTCATACCAATCAGGTTTCCCTGCTCCATTAATTTGCCAAAAGAGGAATCCTTAGTGAAAAATCCCAAGGCATCTTTTCCTTGCTTTTTTCGATTTCTCCGGTACGCTCGGTAGGGATCAATTTCCACAATAGCTCTTACTTTAGCCCCTGTTTCCTGATAAACCGCCTCTGTTCCATTTACAAAATTATCCAGAGATTTCATAAAGTTCCTTTCCTTCTGCAAGACTATCTCTGTAAAGCTGCAAAAGCTCAGGGTCTTTACTATAGCTTAAGCTTTCTGTGATGGAAAATTTGACACCTTCATAAATAGCCGCTTCCGCAGCCTGGCGCAAATCCTCCCCTTTGAAATGGAGCTTAACATTGTCTCCTCTACTTTTCAATTCTGTTTGGAGAACCTCCTGTTCTTCCTGTGCATCTGCCGATAGCACGAGTCCATGAGAACCTGTTAAAACAAGGCAAAGTACCATAAGCATGGAAAGCTTGGCTTTTCCAATTCATTTTGGCCCTTATTCCTTTCTTTTTTTGCGAAAGTACTCTCATTTGTCATCCCTCTTTTTTCTCTATTCTCTCCGGCTTCACAGGGATTTTCCAGAATTTCTTCCAAAAATAATGGGCCGTATTGCCGTCTGAGAAAGTACTAAATAAATACCCTTTTTCTTTCTCACACTACAATATCGGCCTTTTTGAAAAATTATAACAGAAAGTTTTTTTCGCAAAAATGCATTTTTATTTTTAATTTTTGTTTTGAGAAAAAGCATGTAAAGGAATCCTTTCTTTTCGATTAGTCATTCCTCCACAGTGCCCTATTCTTATTAAGTAGAAATTTTTCAACGGAAGTATTTTCGACAAAAAGAGGGATGATATTAATTTATAATATTCCATCCCTCTTATATACTTTGCACAGTGTTTATCTATAAAAGCAATCAACTTACAAGCCATACTTTTCTCTTATCTCTTCTAGTACCTCGCTTGCAGGCATAGTCCTTCCGGCAGCAATATCTTCTTCAGAACGTTCTAATTCCTCATAAATATCTTTCATCTTCTATATCTTTTTAGTAATTCAGCAAATGAGGAATAGCTTTTTATTTGGTGTATTCTTTAGCTGCTCTACCTCACGCAAAGCCTCAATAGTAATCTCCAAGTTAGTTTTCTTCTTAAGGGAAGCTACTTCCTTTGCCATCTTCCTACTCCTCTCTATTATTATAAGACTTATTTATAAGCCAAACTCCAAGAGCAAAGCTTGTAGATAGTCCTGATCTATAGAAGATTTCTTAATATCATCAATTCTACCCTGCTCTGCTAACAATCCCATTAATTGTATTACCTTTTTGTTTAGCAATATATTCTTCTTCCCTACCTTTTTCTATTCCTTTTTCTATTCCTTCTTTGAGGGCTTTTTTTCTATAATTCTCTAATAAAACATTCATTTCCTTGCCTCCTTTTCTCATTTGGCTTTTGCATTTTTTTAGTAGTGCAACTCTCTTTGATAATATATCTGAATTCATTTGTTCAGTTTCTTTTGCATGAAAATCTTCTGCCAGTTTTTCCCCAAAGGGACTATTATCCACATAGGATGTATTAAAAATAAATAATATGAGACTCATCCCAAAACGGCTTTCCGGATTCTTGTATTGTTCTTTCTATATGATAAATCTGAAGTTGCCCATGAAGCACATCATTTGCTGTAATAAATATAACATAGGATTTGGGTAATTGCGAAAAATGATTTCCTTTTTAGATAGTGCATGTCCATTAGACCGGCATGATATCGTGCTCGTTTAGGCTCTGCTCCGGAAATGTTATTTTGAATTTCAATATTGTAAATATTATTATTTCCCATCTTCACAGAGGCAGTCTAAAAACCAAAGAATGTCCATGAAGATTCGATAAATTCTTTTTGAAGACTTTGTCTTTTTCAGCTTTTAATGTAGAATCGTCCATAATAGTTTGCAGAATATATTCTGTACATTTCCTTATCTTGCAAAACCACTTTCATAAATAAATCATCCATGAGCGTAAGAGGAAATGATTTTTTTGCTTTTCCACAATATCATTTTCAACTTTAGATTTAGGCATGAGTTCCCTCCTTATAGTGAAAAGAAATATTAGATTAAGAGAATACTATGAATAGAAACATGAACTTTATCCTAGTATACGACCTTCATTCAAAATCACCTATACTCCACATTCGGATAATATCCGTAAATGGAGCAGGTTTTTGACATGGGAACAGAAGCCAATAAATGGCATAGTTATACCATTTATGGGCTTCTTACTCTTAATCTAATGTTATGAATGAAATTATAGAGCAAACAGAAAAAAATCTTAAATCACCGTCTTATCCAAGAGAAATCAATCAGATTGATATGCAAAACGCCATAATCATCATACCAACGTTTTCCGATATCTCTTCGTACCAAAATTTTGGGAAAGGAATCGCCGGTAAGCGAAAACGGTCTAAGCTCTATCTCCGTCTTTTCTTCTGTGGGCATAGCATAGGCGGATTGAATATATGTTCTCTTTCCTCCGGAATTTACCACAAAATCAATCTCACGAGCCGTCCGAACGGAATTTCCCTTTTCGTTTTTTTCTCTGGCATATACTACCCCCACATCCACGGAAAACTGCCTTACCATCAATTCGTTATAGAGAATATTTTCCATGATATGAGTCATTTCCTGCTGCCGAAAACCGATTCTTGCATTTCGTAAACCGATATCTTCACTGTAATATTTATTTGGTGAGTCAAAGTAGGCTTTTCCCTTCACATCATAGCGTTTACTTTCCGAGAAGAGAAAGGCATCCTCCAAGTGTCCGATATACGCTCGAATGGTGTTCGGAGATACGGAAATGCCTTGCTTGGATTGCAAGGTATTGGCCAGCTTTGCCGGATTCGTAAGAGAACCGATGGAAGAACAGAGCAGATCCAAAACCTGCTCCAGAATATCCTGTCTTTCGATTTTCTTTCGCTCCACGATATCCTTGATATACACCTCCGAAAAGAGGGATTTTAGGTAGTTCATCTTTGCAAGTTCATTTGGTCTGGATAAGATTAAAGGCATCCCTCCATAAAAAGCATAGTCGTCGAAAGCTTCATTTTTATCCCCTCCTACTGCGGAATAGTACTCCGAAAAGCTTAAGGGATGGACTCGGATTTCATCACTTCTCCCCCGAAACTCCGTAAGAATATCGCTGGAAAGCATCTTGGAATTGCTTCCCGTCACATACACATCCAGATTCGTAATGGAGCGTAAATCATTTAAGGCATCATAAAAACTAATCTTCTTCCCCTCGAGGTTGTAGGGATTCGGGACTTCATCAGACATCTGTATTTCATCAATAAAAAGGTAGTGTTCCTCTGTTGTTCCGGAAAGCTTCTCTCTGATAAAAGAACTTAAATGAAGTGGATCTCTAAATTGAATATCTTTTGCCAAGTCCAGCTCAATACTGATGATCTGCTCTTCCTTCACATGATGATTAAGCAAATAGTCTTTATATAGCTTCTTCAACAAATAGGACTTTCCACAACGTCTAATTCCGGTAATCACTTTGACCAAACCGTCAAAGCGATAGGATATAAGCTGTTTTTAAATAGCTATCTCTTTGGATTTCCATAAGCTCTCTCCTTAATTGAATTTTATTGCCTCAAAAGGCTTTTTATATTCAATATAATAACTCTATTCGACTCTTATACAAGATACTTTCTACCAAGCTGCTAGGAATATTCTATTGACTTCTCCGGAACATATCTTGCTTTCCTCCCTATATAGAACTTCTTACTTTTTCTTCCTGAAAGCCATTGCCCCGCCTTCTCTTCCGTGATACACTTACACAGGCTTATGCGAGTTTTTACTTGCAAAAATTCAAGAGAAAGGAAGGAAAATGCAAATGAAAAAGCGGCGACGACACGGATCCTAGTACTTATGATATTTCCATGGGGCAGGGATTTGTGAATATCTATCAATCCTTCCTTCTGATCGGATAAATCGTGAAAATATCATAAGTTCTTTTCCCTGTGTCCATAGTTTTTTTGGGAAGGAGCTTACATGAACGAAGAAGAGAGAGTTTTACAGGATTACCAGCAGGAGATTCTGGATATTTTGCGGGGGCAGGATGATCCCGCGGTGAAGAAAGAGCGTTTGGAAGACTACCACGCCAATGATATGGCCTCCTGTCTTCCGGAGCTGACAAAAGAAGAACGGGAAGTATTCTATTCTTTATTGGATATGGAAAGCCTTGCGGAAATGATGGAATATGCAGAGGATGCAGGGCAATATCTGGAGGAAATGGAGCCTCAAAAAGCTTCCGACATCCTGGTAAAGATGGAGCCGGATGATGCGGTTGATCTTTTAAAGGAGACCGAGCCGGATATCAAGAAGGCTTGGATTTCTCGCATGCCTTTGGAGAATCGAAAAGAATTGCAGTCTTTGGCATCCTATAGCGAGGACTTAATCGGTTCTCGAATGACCACCAATTTCGTGTCTTTGGAAAGCAATTTGAACATTCGGGAAGCTATGCGTTCCTTGATTGAGCAGGCTGCGGAGCATGACAATATTTCCACCCTCTATGTGGTGGATGAAAATGAATCCTATTACGGGGCCGTAGATTTAAAGGATATCATCATCGCCAGAAAAGATACCAAGCTTGAGGACATTACCGAAACCGCCTACCCCTTTGTTTATGCGGACGAGCGGATTGAGGATTGCTTGGAAAATATCAAGGCTTACTCCGAAAACTCTATTCCCGGTACTGGGAGAGGACAAGGAAATTCTCGGTGTAATCACCGCTCAGGATATCTTGGAGGTTTCCGATGACGAGATGGCGGAAGACTACGCTAAGTTGGGAGGTCTTTCTGCAGAAGAGGATTTAAATGAGCCCATTCGAGATAGTGTGAAGAAACGTCTTCCCGGCTGATTATGTTACTGTTCCTGGGACTTTTGGTGTCTACCGTAGTGGGACTTTTTGAAACCGTGGTGGCTCAGCTCACCATCGTTATGGCCTTCCAATCCCTGATTTTGGATATGGCGGGAAATGTAGGAACCCAGTCTCTTGCGGTAACCATCCGTGTCCTAATGGATGAGCAATTAAAGGTCAGCGACAAGCTGAAGCTGCTTGTAAAGGAAATGAGTATCGGCGGCATTAATGGTTTGGTTCTGGGATTTTTCTCCTTGGTGGGAATCGGGGCTTATATCTACTTCTTTAAGCACATGCCCCTCCATGTGTCCATCGGAATTGCCTTCTGCATCGGTATTTCCCTATTACTGGCTATGGTGATTTCCTCCTTTGTGGGAACCATCGTCCCCATCTTCTTTAAGAAGATCGGCGTAGACCCGGCGGCAGCCTCCGGCCCATTGATTACCACCATCAACGACCCGGTGGGAGTGGTGAGCTATTACGGACTGACATGGCTACTGATTTTTAGAGATCATGCAGATCAAGGTAGCATAATAAAATAAAAAAAGAAGAATAGAGATTAAAAAGATATATTCCTGCTTTTTCCGCAGTATAGCTTTGTACACGGGGCACGCTCCCGCTAACTTCGCCTTCGTAAGGGTACTAAGCTTCAAGCTTCGTTTCACTCGCTTTCAGCAAGTACCCACGGGCTCAGATTACCCCGTAGTACAAAGCTATCTGCGGAAAAAGCTTATAAGACTAACTCTCTTAATCTCATTCTTCTTTTTATTTTTCCCCAAAACAGAAAACAAGCAAGTCTTAATGAGTAAGAAAATCTGCCAAGCTGAGAGCTGGCAGATTTTTTGATTAAAGCAGGCTATTTGAGCTTACAGGACAAAAACCTGTTGACGAAAACCGCTCTATGCCCTTATGAATCAAGGGCATAGAGCGGTTTAATGTTTTTCAGATGGATAAGGATAGAATCTAAAACAAAAATTATCTGTGGGCTTTTTCCGAGTATAGCTTTATACTACGGGGTAATCTGAGCCCGTGGGTACTTGCGAAAAAACGAAGGCACTGAAGTTTTTCGCTTAGTACCCCTACGAGGCGATGTTGGCGGGAGCGTGCCCCGTGTACAAAGCTATACTGCGGAAAAAGCAACTACTTCAATTGTTTTACTCTCTATCCTTCTCTTTCTTTGACCTTTGATTCCAAAAGGGCATAGACCTCCCCTTCCGGAAAGTCTTTTCCGGTCCATAGACGGAAGGACTCCGCCCCTTGATAAAAGAGCATGGGCAAGCCGTTCATATAAGCTAATCCCTGCTCTTTTGCCTGCTGTAAAAGCTTCGTTTTCCAAGGGATGGTAAATGCAATCTGCCACAAAAGACCCTTATGAAGCCAGCGACTATCCTCCACCAGAGAATGCTTCTCTTTCATGCCTACGGAGCTGGCATTCACAAGGATATCACTGCTTCCACAGGCTTCTTCCAAGTCCTTTTCCAGACTTTTTAAGGAAATCTTTCTTCCGGACTCCTTTTCACAACGTTCTACAAAGTCCTCATACTTTCCCTTACTTTCTTCTCGCACCAGCACTTCTATTTCCGAAAGCTCCGTGCCGATGCCATAGCTAAGGATGGCCTTGCCGGCACCGCCCAGCCCCAAGAGGCTTAGCTTCTTTCCTTTTAAGGTAAGCCCCTTTGCTTCCAACCCGCGAAAGAAGCCTTTGCCGTCTGTACTGTGTCCCTCAATTGCTCCATTTTCCCGGAAAACCAAGGTATTTACCGAATGGGCAAGCCCGGCCTCCTTGAAATGCTGTCGCAAAGGGAATCACTGCTTCCTTTAAGGGCATGGTGAGATTACAGCCCTGTAGCTTCATTTTTCCGGAAAACGGGTAATGCGCCCGGTAAATCCTCCTTTTGTAAATCAAAGGCAAGGTAACGGGCATTGATTCCCAGCAAACGAAAGGCTTCGTTATGCATGGCAGGAGAAAGGCTATGCTCCACCGGACTGCCCAAAAAGACCGAAAAAGTCCGGTTCTGCCGTCAATTTCCCAACATTTTTTTCTTCTCTACAAGCACTCATTGGCTCCCACTTTCTCCCTTCTTCCTTTAGCTTTTTTTGCTCTCTCTTCATAGCTTTTATTGTCCAAATGCAGTTTTAGCCCAGAGGAAGAGATGCAATATCGTCATTCCGAAAATACAGTAAAGTCCGAAAACCTTTGACAAAAGCACCGCAGACAAAACGCCGGAAGCAAAGGCAAGAATCATCATGCCGTGTCTCTTTGCAAGGCGTGCGGATTCTTCATTTTTGAAAAAATACAGCCTGTGTAAGATGGCTTCCCATTTGTCGGATATGATTGGTGCAGAAGGTGGTGGCCATAGGAATTCCTTCCGCCTTTCGGAAAATATTAAACTGCATGGCACAAATAAAGCTTAAGCTTAATTGGCAAAACTGATCCGGCCAACTTGCGGGCATCAGCCCCACAAGGAAGCAAACCAGCGATTCAAAGAGGAGAATCTTCTCTTCAAAATCTCTCTTCTTCAGATTCTTATGCTTTTGCCCGATGTACTCCGATAAAATCACACCTACCATATAGGCGGTAAAGGGAGCCAGGGAATAGAGGGCTCTCCCCCATTTTCCCTTTCCCAAAGACAGCATCATGATGACAAGATTTGCCGTCTGGGCATTGGCAAATACCTGCCCTCGTAGGCTATAAGTGTATCCACCATAAAAAGCCCCCGAAAAATATCAGGAGGGCAAAAACCAAAAGCTTTTTCATGTATTTTTCCAGGATGCCTTTACTTTATCCATTTTGCAACAGCCTCTGTCTTACAATCTCATAGGCCAAAACGCCGCAGGCTACGGAAGCATTGAGGGAATCCAGTTCTCCCTTCATGGGAATGGAGGCCTGCATATCACAGGATTCCTTCACCAAACGAGAAACCCCTTCTCCTTCATTTCCCAGTACCAAGCCGATGGGACCGGTAAGGTTCAGCTTATACATGCTTTCTCCCCGCATATCTCCGCAGACAAACCACATTCCTTCCTTCTTTAGCTCTTCCATAGTCTGCACCAGATTCGTCACCTTGCAAACCTTGGTATAATTCAGGGCTCCGGCACTGGTTCTGGCAACAGTTGCGGTTAAGCCCACCGCTCTTCTCTTCGGAATGATTACTCCATGGGCTCCTGCAAGATTTGCAGTACGAATCATCGCTCCCAGGTTGTGAGGATCTTCGATTCCGTCTAAAAGGAAGAAAAAGGGCGCTTCTCCCTTGTCCTTCGCCACCTGTAATAAATCCTCCAAGGGGTGCATATTCATAGGCGGAAAGATAGGCAATAACCCCCTGATGCATCTCCCCTGAGGACATCTCGTCCAAACGAGATTTTTTCACAAAGTCAATCACCAGATCCTGCTTCTTCGCCTCTCGAAGAATACTTAAAATAGGGCCGTCCTTTAAACCGTCCTGAATAAACAGACGGTCAATGGTCTTTCCGGCACGAAAGGCTTCCAGTACCGGATTTCTGCCGATTAGGGTATATCCCTCTTCTCTCATTCTCTTCCTCTTTCCTACTTCTATGCTTCAGCACCTTCTAAGTGCCTTTCTATATAGCTTTCTTTATAGCTTTCTTTATAGCTTTCTTTATAGCTTTCTTTATAGCTTTACTTATTCCTTGGCTTCATCCTCTGCCAGTAAGTGCTCCAAGCCCTTCTCCACCAGACTGATTAATCTTGAAATCTTTCCGGCATAATAAAGATAGCCTAAAAATGCTTCAAATCCGGTGGCTCTTCGATAATCCGTAATGCTGGAGTTTTTGGAGTGGCTTTGGGACTTATGGTTTCTGGCTCTCCGATAAATGGAAAGCTCCTCTTCCGTTAAAAGCTTTTCTTCTATTAAATAGCCCATCAAATCCGACTGAGCCTTGGCACAAACCAGCTTGGTCTTTCTGCTATTTACCCGATTCAGGTTTTCCTGATATCTTCTGCAAAGGTAATCTCGCACCCGAAAATCATAGATGGAGTCCCCCACATAAGCTAATGCTAATGGGGACAAGTCCGGAGCTTCACCGTTAATACATTGTTGCTCGATGGATAATGTATTCTGCAAAAGTTCCACCGTCATAGCACATTCTATCCCTAAAGAGCCTTCCTCCTTAACGCTTCGACTCTCCCTTTCGCTACCTTTAAAGCTTAGATTCTCTAAACTTTCTGCCATTAAATCTTCTGCCATTCCACACCGTTTCTTGTATCCTTCAACTGAATACCCATAGCCAAAAAGCTCGTCACGAATCTGATCCGCTCTGGCGAAATCCTTGTTCTTTCTGGCATCCTGTCTTTGCTGAATCAAAGCTTCCACCTTGGCACCAAGCTCTTCTTCCTTCTTCTCGGTTCGAATACCAAGAACCGCCATTAAGGTTTCCAGCTTCTGTAACAAAGCTTCCCCTGTAGGCCTTGGAGGAATGCTCCTCCACCGTGGCATTGGCAAGACGTACCAGCTCAAAAAAATCTGTGTAATGGCATCTGCTGTATTTAAGTCATCTTCCATCTTCTCGGAAAAAGATAGCTTCATAGCCTTCTGCGGTTTTCACATTTTCCTCCTCTTCCTTGAAAATGCCTTCTCCTCCAAACGAGGAATCAAATCCTGCAAACGCCAAATCGCGGTAAGAATTCTTCCCAAAGAAGTCTTGGCAGCTTCCATTAAGTCCTTGGAGAAATTCAGCGGACTACGATAATGGGCGGAAAGCATGTAGAAACGAAGCACCATAGGATCAAACTGGGAAGTAACATCTCTTACAGTAAAGAAATTTCCCAGGGACTTGGACATCTTCTTATTGTCAATGTTGATAAAAGCATTGTGCATCCAGTAACGGGCAAATTGCTCGCCGTGAGCCGCCCTCGTACTGGGCAATTTCATTTTCATGGTGAGGGGAAAAACAAGATCTTCACCGCCGGCATGGATATCCAAAGCGCCTCCGCAATATTTTCGGCGCCATTACGCAGCACTCGGTATGCCAGCCCGGACGTCCTTCGCTCCATGGAGAATTCCAATACGGCTCTCCCCATCTTCTTGGGCTTCCAAAGCACGAAGTCTGTGGGGCTTTTCTTCTCCTCCTCTCCGGAAACCTTCAGCTCACGAAGGCCGGAACGAAGATCTTCCATATTCTTATGAGACAGCTTTCCATAGGAAGGGAATGCGGTGGTGTCATAGTACACCGTACCCTCCACCGGATAAGCAAAAGCCCTTCTTTACCAGCACATCAATGAGATTCACCATTCCCTGAATTTCTTCCGTGGCCTTGGGATGGGCGGTAGCCTCCATAATATTCAGATCCGACATATCCTTTTCCACTTCGGAAATATAGCGCTCCGTGATGGAAGAGCAATCTGTACCTTCATCCATGGCAGTCTTAATAATCTTGTCGTCCACATCCGTATAGTTGGAGACATAGCAAACCTTATAGCCCTTATATTCCATAAAACGGCGGAAAGTGTCGAACACAATCATAGGACGGGCATTTCCGATATGAATTAAATTATAAACCGTGGGGCCGCAGACATACATCCGAATCTTCCCCTCTTCAATGGGGACAAACTCTTCTTTTTGCTTCGACATGGTATTATAAATTTTCATAGCTTTGCTTCCTTTCTACGAAGACAATCTTCTCATAAATGAGGACAAAATATGGTTTTAGTGTATAGTTTTTCCCACAGTTCGTCAAGAAATGCAGGGAAATAATTGACGTTTTAGTTCTCTTACAGACCAACTAGCATTCTCTGTTTCTTTCTCATTAAAACTACGCTTGTCATTATCTTCTATAGACAAAAGTTCTAAATGATGTGACCAGTTAATTTTTCCAGACAGCGTCTGGAAAATTGGATATGTCAAATATCATCTTTGAACTTCACTTCTACCCAAGCTTGATGTTCACAATCCCAGTTCTTTGTATAAAGCGTATTTTCCAATATACATTGATAGATTGGCTCAAATAATAAATCAACCGTTGAATTACTTCTTCAAAGCTTAGATTTATTTTTTTCTAGCAGGGACTCAAAAGCTCTCCACTGTTTTTAGCAGAAAGGCATTATCTTTAAAAGTAGAAATATCGTCGAACGCGTCTTGAGTCAATTCTCTTTCTCTCTGAATTAATGTCTTACTTATAGCTTCAGTAAGTATCTTCCCTGAAAATCAAATATGCCGGATAAATAGTAAATATCATAAAAGTCTTTCATCCGACTTGTTCCGGACATTCTCTGCAGTATTGCATCAAATTTTTCTGCAATGGTACTTTCTAAGGAATATGTATAAACCAGCGGAGACTCAAACCCGGTAGTCTGGTCACTATATGTCTTTGTATTGGATTTGGAATTATAATGTCATCAATTCCTATATCTATCGAAAAAGGAATGCGAACTCGTTCAATTTTTTCCCTATAAAATTCGTCTTTATTCCGGATATTTTTTTCTCCACCGAAATTGGTTCTGTACCTATAACATCTAATGTAATATAACTATTACTCTGTAACAACATTACAAATATCTCTCATACTTTGTTCTATATTTGTCAAGCTTCCGTGAAGATTCCGTAGTAAAAAAATCAATATCTCTTGTTGGTCTGGAATCAAACTCTGTTAATGTATAGATAAACATTCCGCCTTTTAGAATAAGATGATTAACATAGGTAGAACGTGACAGCCTTCTTAAAAATTCTTCTTGTGCAAAAAGTTGAAGAATCAATTGAAATGGAATTTTCTCTTGTTTTGACTGGTTCTTAAGTCTTGTCAGAATAGAAGCCGCCATATTTTTCACAGCCATATCCCCAGTACCTCCCTTAATCTTTTTCTCAACTCGTAGAAGTTTCGCATATTTCATTAACCTAGCCTCATTTTTGAGATTCCGAAACATACCGATGAATAGCTGTATTGAAAATTTCTGCATCCAACTTATTACGGTGAAACAATACATCGCAAATTGTTCGCTCTCTATCATATATTTGCATAATTGTTCCGTCTATCTCTACTTCAGCTATTCCAAGATTATATCGATTCGTTCTAATAAAATGTGGTTTAACTATGGGATAATCTATATAAAATCTTGTTCGACTGCTCTTTACTGTCCACCGCCAAATGCCAAGCAGAAGGCGTTTTTTCTGTATATCCATAATAGTCTAATGCCGATTCCATGCACAGGACGCCATCGGGAAATAACGCTTTTTAAAATAGGAATCTCTGAAAAAGCTGCTTTCTTGTATTAGATAATAGCCTCTTCTAATTTGCTCTATCTTATCTTGCTCCAAAAAGATTTTTGAATTCTTTTTGTAATAAATTCCTGCTTCTCTAAGTTCCGAAGTCTTCATTACCCCACCATATTGTCCGAATAATTCTTTCAATTCCTCGCTCATTGATATATCCTCATATTGTTTTTGTACAATTTATTATGTACAGTTGTATAGTTTAGTAATTAAAGTATATCTCTCTAAATAGGAAAGTCAAGAAAAAGGGGCTGTAAAAATCAAAAATAGATTTTTACAGTCCCTTCTAAATTAATTTCTAACTGTCCTTCGATATGTAATTTTCTTCCGATTATCCGGAAAGCTTATCCCTTATCTACTAAACTTTATCTCTTGTACTCGTTGAAGAAATCCTGGAATTGCTTATAGAAATCCTCTTCTTCCTTGGATCTTCTCTGCTTTCCCTTTGAGTTACCCTCTTGCTCCTTGGATGGTGCAGAGCTTTCCCCATTGTCTCCCGGAATTTCCTTCCGGTGCATCGCCCTGAGGCACCTCTCCTGAGAATTACCGCCTTGCTGTTGATCTCCGGAGGATGCTGAGCCGTTAGATGTTCCGTAATCTGTTGCGTTGGCTTTTCCAAGGGTAACGTGTACCTGCACTTCGTTGTACTTACCGCTGCCATCCTGACGCATTACAGTTAAAGTAACATCTTCTCCTATACGATACTTGGAGAGAAGGGACTTCAAATCTGCAGTAGTGGCAATGCCCTGTCCGTCCAGCTTGGTAATAATATCTCTTTCCTGGAGCTCACTGTTCTGTGCTCCGGTATCCTCTAAAATCTTAAAGATATATACACCCTTAGGCATTGCAAAGCTTTCTGCGGTCTGGGCATCAATATTCTTCACCTGTACGCCCAGCACACCCTGCTCTTCCTTGGGAACATCCTCTCTGGTGGCCAGAGTGGAAAGGGATTTCAAAATGCTCTCCGCCTTGGAGGATGGGATGGAATAGCCCATACCCTCTACATCCGTGTCGGAGTACTTGGCCACATTGATACCGATTAATTCTCCCTGCATATTCAGAAGGGCTCCGCCGGAATTACCGGGGTTGATAGCCGCATCCGTCTGTAATAATCCCTCTGCGGTTCCGTCTTCCGTCTCCACATCTCTATCCTTTGCGGAAATGATTCCCTTGGTTACGGATTGACCATAGCCTAAAGCATTTCCGATGGCTACTACCTGGTCTCCCACCTCCATAGCATCGGAGGAGCCGATTTCAATCACTTTAATCTTATCTCTGGTTTCCTGAGATAAGTCTGAAAGCTTCACGGAAACAAGGGCTAAATCCACCGTGGCGTCGGTTCCCTTCACCTGAGCCTTGGCGGTACTGTCGTCAATGAAGCTTACGGTTAAGGAATTGGAGTCCTGAATCACGTGATTATTGGTGGCAATCAAAAGTTCCGTTTCATTCTTTCCAACGATGACACCGGAACCGCTGGCAGGATACTCGGTTTCCTCTGGATATCGCCGAAGATGGAAAAACCGTTTTTCCTGATAACGCATCATATTGGTAATAGCTACAACGGAAGGCATAGCCTCCTTAGCCACCCTGACTGACAGAGCCGGAATCTGCCTGCACCACCGTCTTTTCCTTTCCTACATCTGAAGCGCTGGTCTTTTTTTCTCCTGCTTCTCCTCCTTGGATTCCTGAGTACTGTCTTGCTTCGAATTCGTCTCATTATCCTGAGAAAGCTCTCCTTCCGCCAGAATATGATAAATCCCATTGGATTGAGCAAGGTAATTGATGCCCACCATACAAGTTCCGGCAATCACTCCGAAAAAGCAAAAGCCGAAAAAGACTATCCCAATAAAACGTTTTCATCTCTTCTCCCCTTAAAAACATTTTTTCCCGTTAAAAATATTGCAGAAAAAAACACTGTCTTCCGCCTACTGAAAGCATTTTCTTATAAAAAAATATCTCTTTATTTTTAAAGAGATATTGTGTTCAATTGTGACAATGCATAAAACTTCCGAAGAACTTTTCTTTTCCGAGAATTCCCTTCATTTTACCATGGTTTTATCGGTTTTCCAAAAGGACAATGGCCTTCGCCGCAATCCCCTCGCCCCTTCCGGTAAAGCCCAAGCCTTCCTCCGTTGTGGCTTTCACGGAAATTTGTCCTCTTTCACAATGAAGCGCCTTGGCGATGCATTCTTCCATCTCCGGAATATAATTCTTGATTTTCGGTCTTTCCAGTAGGATACAAATGTCTGCATTTCCCAGAGTATAGCCTTTCTCCTGCACCAAAGCATAGGCCTTTTCCAAAAGCAGGACGGAAGAAATTCCCTTATAGCGTTCCTCCGTATCCGGAAAATGTCTTCCGATATCTCCAAGCGCTGCTGCCCCAGGATGGCATCGGTTAAAGCGTGCAGCACCACATCCGCATCGGAATGTCCCAAAAGTCCCTTTTCACAGGGAATCTTTACTCCCGCAAGAATCAAGTCTCTGCCTTCCACCAGCCTATGTACGTCATACCCCAACCCAACTCTCATTTTCCCATTTCCTTTCCTTAAGACCTTTTCATTTCTGCTTAAAGCTTTTTTATCTCTGCTAAACCCTTTTCCAGAAACCTCAAGAAACAGTCTTTTATGTCTATCTTCTTCCCATTGATTTTAAATTTGCAGCCGCAATCTTCCGGGCATACAGGAAATGAAAAGATCCTTTTGTTTTCCCAAAGATTCCCCATCCACATGGAAGGCCACTTCCTGTTCCAAATGAATGTCCATCTTCTTAAAGCGATAGCAATGCACTCCGGGAAGGCTTTTTATGCTTTCCGAAAAAGTGCCGCAAACATAATGTAAAAGCAATCTAAGCTTTTTTTCTTGGTGCTGACCAAACATAAATCCAGAACACCGTCTTCTCCGGAAGCTCCGCATCCCAAATGCATAGCCGGATTCATAAGGGTGGTTATGAATGGACAAAAAGAGGATATGCTGAATTCCACCCGTTCTTCTCCATCCAAGAGAATGCTTCCTTTGATTTTTTTCGCCCGTTTTAATTCTTTCACAAAGGCATAAAAATAGGAAAGAGCCTTGGAACGAATCCGCTGTTTTTTTCCTTGGGGCAAATGCTGCAACCCCATACTGAGCAGCTCCTGTAATATGGCTGCCTCAAAGCCCAGTCCCACACTAACCACAAAACGCCGATGTCCTCTTTCACCCTCTACGATGCCGTAATCTACCTTTCGCTCTTCCTTTGCAAAAGAGAAGAAAGACTTTCCGGAATCTTATAGCCCTTTTGCAGTGCTCTGGCAAAAGTCGTTGTCCCTATGCACCGGCAAAAAGGAAATCGGGAAGGAATTGTTGTCCAGCATAGCCCCGTCAATCACTTCATTTAAGGTGCCGGTTCCGCCAATGACGCAAATCCTATCCTCTATCATATGCAGCTTTTGCTTTCTCTGTTCCTTTCTCCGGAATACTCTCCATGAAGCTCTTTTTGGGATTTCTTTAGGATTTTCTCCGGTGATTTCTCTGTGATTTTCTTTATTGATCTCTCTGGTGATTTCTCTGGCAAAGAGTCTGGCATCTCCCTGTTTTTTTCCAGTAAAGAAAACGGAAAAAGCTTTCTTCTCCCAACAAAGACTTTCCCTCTTCCTTCATTTTTCTCCCAAAGTCGTAACCCCATTCCCTGTCCCTGCTCGAGGGATTAACGATAAAAAAATACCATGCCTCACCATCCATTACTGTTCATATTCTGATGAACTGAGTATATCATGGGCTGTTTTTATCGTGTATAAAATTAATATAAAGACTCTCTGCTGCTTTTCTTAATTGCAGGTCCTTTGTTCTGTCCCGAAGGTAAGTGAATTGATCCGCCTCCGGCATTTCCACCGTAAGATCCGGTGTGATTCCCTTCTTGTGGATGTTTCGCCCGGCCGGCGTAAAGTAGTAGTGCGTGGTAAACTCCACTGCAGAGCCGTCCGGGAAAGCTCCGCACCGTCTGCACAATTCCCTTTCCGTAAGACACGGTTCCGAAAACCCAAGCTCTGTCGTAATCCTGCATCGTCCCTGCAAAAAGCTCCGAAGCGGAGGCGGAGTTTTGGTTCATTAAAATGATGATGGGCAGGTCCACTTCGTGTCCGTCCTTGGCATACCAGTCCTTTCCCTTTCCCCATTTATCTTCCGTATAGAGAAGCAAGGTCTTATCCTTATCAAATTGGCGGTTGGGGTTTGGGGTGACTTCTAAAGACGGATGCGGAAGCGTTTTCGCCACCGTACTGTGTGTTACTCCCTTCTGTACCGGTGGCCTGCGCATTGCTTGTTTCAGGACTGTTCTCTTGCGTTTGTGATGGCTGGCTGTCCTTTCTCTTCGGCTTCTGCAAATGATCCGGCAGAAAAATAGTCCAAAAGCTTGGTGGCTGCCTCCACGTCCCCTCCCGGATTTCCACGTAAATCGATTATCAAAGCCTTCTTTTTTCCTTCAATGTCGGATTCATACTGGGAAATGAAGGAATCCACCGCCTCCATATAGAAGCCTCGTAATGAAAGATAGCCGATATCTCCGGGCTTTAAGTTTGCTAAGACGCCCGTGCCGGCATCAGTCTGCTTTTCGCCTCCATTCTGTGACGTTGCTTCGGCTTGCTGTTCTGCGCCGCTTTGTGCATCCACTACGGCCTGCTGTTCTGCACCGCCAAGCTTTTTAACATCTCTGCCACATCCCCGACTTCCGAGCCGGGAATGACCACCTCACCTCTGGTAATCCGCAGGGTAACTTCCTCACCGTTTCGATTCACCACCATTTCCAGAGAGCTTCCCGCCAATCCTTGAATCAAATTCTCCACAATATAGTTTAAGCTGAGACTTTCCACGGAAATGCCGTCCACCTTCAGCACAACATCTCCCGCCAGAAGTCCCGCCTTTTTCTGCAGGAGATCCGGGATAAACATACTCTACCAAGGGGCCGCCTTCCTTTTCGGATACCGCCGCACCGATTCCTTTGTATATTCCCTTTTGACGATTTCTGGTCTCCTCTATCTCTTCCTTTGTATAGTAAGCAGCGTAGGGATCCTCTTGCAGAAGGCTTGTCAAAAAGCCCTTGTAAATCATCTCCTCCGCATCTTTTCCATTTTCCTGATAAAGGTAGCTGTCCGTCAGCAAATCCTGAATCTTCCGAAGCTTCTCCGTAACTCTTGGAAGGTTAATGGACTCCGAGTTCTCCAGATTGGAATCGGAAAGGGTGGAAGAACTGGCCGTCCCGTTATGAATGGCGTGATTTTCTTGTCTTTTCGGAATTCCGAAGAAATAAAAAAATAGCACAAAAATGCACCAAGAACAAAGGAAAGGGTAAAGCAAAGGAAGAAAAAAATACCACGCCCTTCCAGCTTCCCTTTCTATTCGATACAGACTCCTCTTCCTTCGTCAGTTCCTGCTTCTCCTCTTCCCTCAAATGCTTCTCCTCATTTGCGTCCATCTATTTCTCCTAACTGCCTTTTTACTCCATTTCAGAAATGAGATATCGCACACTACGCGTGCGATACTCGTTAAGAATAAACGCCAAAAAGCTTTTTCAGCTCTTGGCGTTCTTGGGAAAAACCTGCTTTTAAAAATCAAGAGTTTCCATATACTTCATATACTTTACAACCATGAGGGCAATCTTGAAGGTAATGGCGTCATCAAAGACTCTTAAATCCAGTCCTGTGGAACGATCCAGCTTATCCAAACGATACACTAAGGTATTTCTATGGATATACAGCTGTCTGGAAGTCTCGGATACATTCAGATTGTTCTCAAAGAACTTGTTGATGGTGGACAGAGTTTCCTCGTCGAAATCGTCCGGGGAAACGTCTGTAAAGATTTCCTTGATAAACATCTTACAAAGAGGAATCGGCAACTGATAAATCAAACGACCGATACCAAGGGCATTGTAAGCAATAATCTCCTTGTCCACAAAGAAAATCTTGCCCTACTTCCAAAGCCATCTTTGCTTCCTTATAAGAACGGGAAACTTCTTTAATCTCGTTCACAATGGTACCGTAGGAAATCTTTGCCGAAAGCATGAGTTCGGAAGACAGCATATCCATCATGCTCTCCGCAACCTTCTGTACCTGCTTATAATCATCTTCAGGAGCAAGCTCCTTCACCACGATAATGTTCTTCTCATCTACAGCAGTCACGAAATCCTTGGGCTCGGAAGAGAAGAAGCTCTTTAAGGCCTCCTGTGCGGAACCGTCCAGGTTGTCCTTGGCCTCTACCATATACACTACACGACGAACGCCCACTTCAATATGAAGCTTCTTCGCCCGGTTATAAATGTCTACCAGAAGCAGGTTGTCTAGAAGAAGGTTCTTAATAAAATTGTCCTTATCGAACTTCTCGCGGTAAGCCACCAAAAGAGTCTGAATCTGTAATACGGCAAGCTTTCCTACCATATATACATCATCCGTATCTCCATGGGCAATCAGAACATATTCCAGCTGATGCTCATCGAAAATCTTAAAAAACTGGAAGCCTCCTGCTGCCTGAGAATCCGCCTGAGAGGCCGCAAAAGAGACGACCATCTCGGATACATCCCTATCCTCTTGAAAAGTTGTGGCTAATACTTTTCCGTCAATGTCTGCAATGGCAATATCCAGCCTGGCGATTCCCTTTAAGGAATCAATTGTACTTTTGCAAAAACTTGATTTGAAATCATCTCTACTCCATTCTTTCATGAACTACACTGGGGAAGAATGCAGCCTTTCCAATCACGTCTCAACCTTATCTCTTCTCCCGACCTTATCGTTTTTTTCCCCATTACTATAATCAGTTTATTTCTAATTTTCAAGCATTTTTAAAAAAAGACAGGGAAAGAAAAGTTCTTTTTCCTGTCTTTTTACCAGTTTTTAGAAATCTTTTTATTGCTTTTCTACAAAGCCAAATTTCTCTTAGTTGGTAATAGTCTGCTCTGTTTCCTTATCGAAAGATATGAATCTTGTTCTCATCCAAAAGCAAAGCGAACGGTATCTCCTGTTCTTGCCTTGGTCTTGGGATTCACTCTTGCGGTCCAGGAAGCATCTCCGATATCGAAGTAAAGTAAGGTCTCCGCTCCGAGCATCTCGTATACACGAATTTCTGCGGAAATCACGGACTGTCCATGCTGAGAAAGATACTCTTCCTCATCATGTAAGTCTTCAGGACGAATTCCTAATGTGACAGTCTTTCCGATATAGCCCTTATCCTTTAAAGCAGCTGCCTTCTTTTCATTTAAGGTGATGGTGTTTCCTGCAAAGCTTAACTTTACAGCGCCGCCCTCTTCTGTGCACTCCGCATCAATCATGTTCATCTGGGGAGATCCGATAAATCCTGCTACGAACTTGTTGCAGGGGGTATCGTAAAGGTTCTCCGGAGTATCTACCTGCTGAATATAACCGTCCTTCAAAACTACGATTCTGGTTCCCAGTGTCATAGCCTCGGTCTGGTCATGGGTTACATAGATGATGGTAGTCTCTAAGGACTTGTGGAGCTTTGCAATCTCTACACGCATCTGTGCCCTTAACTTTGCATCCAGGTTGGAAAGAGGCTCATCCATCAGGAATACCTTCGGACGACGAACGATGGCACGTCCCATAGCCACACGCTGTCTCTGTCCTCCGGAAAGAGCCTTAGGCTTTCTGTCCAGCAAGTGCTCAAGATCCAAAATTCTTGCAGCTTCATGCACCTTCTTATCGATTTCATCCTTTGGTACTTTTCTAAGCTTCAGTCCGAAGGCCATGTTATCGTATACAGTCATATGAGGATATAATGCATAATTCTGGAAAACCATGGCAATGTCTCTATCCTTCGGTTCTACATCATTCATTCTCTTTCCGTCGATGAAAAGGTCTCCGGAGCTGATGTCTTCCAGTCCTGCCACCATACGAAGGGTGGTGGACTTACCGCATCCTGAAGGTCCTACGAAAATGATGAAATTCCTTTATCTTCAATCTCTAAATTAAAATCTTTTAACTGCCACAAAAACCGTTGGGGTATTTCTTTACCACATTTTTTGAGCTGCACACTTGCCATGCTGTTTCTCCTTCTATAAATATGATTTATGCTTTCTTTTCAGCAGAAAACCGGTGTCTTAATTCCTGGATTTTTCGCATACTTATGCTAAGAATATTCTATCTATTTTCCCTCTTTCTGGCTATAGACTAAGTTTCCGAAAAAAATGACTCTAATTTTGTACAAGATAGAGTTCCTTTATTAAATAAATGTCAATCTGCCCAAAAAGAGGGATTTTTAGCAGAATCCCCCTCTTTGTTGCTAATCCTGATAAATTTTAAAAATTGCCGTTCTGGTGATTTTTAATCTTTTTTTCCTTTAAAAGCTTGCCAATGGCCTTTTTAAAAGGCGGCTTTTTGACACGCCGAAGTCCTTTTTCACCTGCTCCGGATCCACAGTCTTATCCGTATAAGGGATATGTCCCTCAAACTTCTCCTCAATCAGCCGTTCAATCTGCTCTCCCAGCTTCTCATATCGGGAAGCATTCATTTCCTCCTGGGTCAAATGCTTGGCATCCTCTTTTTTCTTGGTATACATAGTTCCGGCCAAACGCTCAGTCTTGTCCACATAGAGGTAAATCTCCACCTCCATATCCTTCTTTTAAGGCATAACGCATCTCTCTGTGGGGCACCAAAATATCCTTCTCCAGCCCGATATCCACAAAGGCGCCGATGGCATTTACATCACTAACCCGCAGCCTTCCGATTTCTCCTACCTCCAGATAAGGTTTTTTGGTGGTGGCAATCAGTCTGTCCTTGGAATCCTTATACAAAAACACGGAGACCTCATCCCCCTATCCTCTTCCCTTTTTGGAACCTGACGGATGGGAAGAAGCACGCTGTCTCCTCCTTCCTCTCCCACAAAAACACCAAAATCCTTTTTCCCTAAGAATCTTAAGCGTCTGGATTTTTCCTAATTTCAACATGGCAACATAACTCCTTATTCTGATTATAAAAGGCTACAACCGTTCTTCCCTCTTCTATAGCAACTCTTGGGAAAAATGCTGTCCCCTAAAGTATAGGCCTTCACATATTCTGCCCGAATGGAATAAAAACTCTTCTTGATTTCGCTTTTCTCTGCTTTTTCCACTTTTTCCCAGATTCAAGATTTTCCCTTCTTGGGTAAAGAGAATCGCCGGCTTTTCCTGTACATTGAAAATAACTTCCTCCGCCAAAGCAATGTACTTGGCGTTGTTCATATGGTGGTTGGTATCCAGAAAATCCTGCACAACGGGAATGAGCTCTCCCTCCTGATAGCTTTCCGGAAAAAGCGATTTTTTTCTTTGCAGGGGAGGCAAATGTAACACATCCTCCCGTTCCTTAAAGGGCGCAATCAATTCCTCCGTAATCTTTCCGGGACGTCCCTTTCTCCAAATCAAAGCTGAAACCACTCGCTGTCTGCTTTCACATAGAACTCTCTTGCTTCATTTTGAATCCAGAAATTCCTATAGGCGAAAAATCCCCCGGAAATTGTGGGGAGACGTTCCGATGGAAAGCTTCTCATAGAGCTTAGGCAGGGCATATAGCTCAATATTCCAAGCACTCAAGAGCCATGCTCTATGCTTTTTTTCTGTAAAACTTCAATGGACATTCCCACATCATGAGAATGAAAGGTGGAACAATCCTGCAAAAGATTCACCACGGAAAAACAGGCTCATTTCTCCCTTCTCCGTTACCTCGGAATAACGAACTCTCTTGAATCTCATACATCCTTTTGCCACCCTTTCTTGATTTTTCCCTTAAAACCTACTCTATCTCACTGAATCCGGAATCCCGTTACGTACTATTTTTATTACACAGATCCGAAAAATACCTTTTTCCTTCTGTTTTTATAGCTACCCTCCGGAATTCTTTTCTGCCCCTATTCTACTCTATTTTTTTATTCTGCATACCGTTTCTATCTTTCCTACAAAAAAAGAAGAGGTTCCCCTCTTCTTTCTGCATTCTTAAACGGACTCTGCGTATCCTGCCAACTTGGATGTGCAATGAGGACAACGAGTTGCCCAATAGGAATCATAGTCTTGCAGTACTCACACTCTTTCTCTGTAGGTGCTGCTTCCGGCTCAGCCTTCTTTAACTTGTTCATCTGCTTAACGAAGACAAATACCACAAAAAGCCATAATCAGGAAATTGATTACCGCAGTGATGAAGGAACCGTATGCCAATACCGCACCCTGCTCAACGGCCTCAGTGTAAACCTTGGTGGTCTGTCCTGCTAAAGGAATGAACATGTTTTCAAAAGTCAATCTTTCCTGTAATCAAGGAAATCAATGGCATAATCAGGTCAGATACCAGCTTATTCACCAATGCGGTAAAAGCAGCACCGATAATCATGCCGACTGCCAAATCAATCATGTTTCCCTTTAAAGCAAATTCCTTAAACTCTTTTAAAAACCCTTCATTTGTCTCTCCTTAAAATATAGAATCTCCCTTTTTAGAACTTTACTCTATCCGTCCTAAAATCCTTCGCTACTCTAGTATAGAAGAGAGTTTTTGGCAAGTTCTATTTTTCTGAAAAATGACAATGTTTATTGTTTTTATTTTTTTATTCACTTATTAAGTCATTGCTTTTTGCCGAGTTAATACTCATTTTTTCTTCTTTTTGAGAAGAACCACCGCCGATAGCTCCTAGCTTTGTTGTCTCTTTTTGAGAAGAACCATCGCCCATAGTTCCTAGCTTTGTTTCCTCTTTTTGAGAAGAACTATCGCCTGAACTCCTAGTTCTGTTTCCTATTTAGTTCCAAAAACACCAGGACCAGGAGAGGAACTTTAATAAAAGATACAAAAAGAAAAAGATTCAAAAATCAATCTCAGCGGATTTCAAAGCGGTAGAGAAAAAAAGGAGAAAAATTCAAGCTTCCCTGTTTTTTTGTATATAAAGATAGGTATAGGGAAAAACCAATCCCTATTTGATTTCCCTTATCAGAAAAAAAGGCATAAAATAAGAGAGCAAGATTTCCAAGAAAAAAAGCCAGACTCAAAGTGCTCTTAACACTTCTGTACAGCCATGGCTTTTTGATTTTCTGTATTCATATTTTTCTCCTCCCAATCCTCTAAAACGAGATATCCCACGCTTTGCAAGGGATACTTGTTATGAATTATAAATAAGCTATTTTTAACTATAGAATTGGAAGGAGATTTCGTCAAATGCTATTCCTCTTACATTTTTCTTTGCATTTTTAGTAATTTTATTCATTCCCAATCTTGCTGTTGTATAGGATCTAAATAATCTTTTTTCCAGCCTGATAAACGGCCTTCTGTTTTAAGTCCTTATCCACAATCAGATAATCCGCCTGCTTTCCTACCGTAATGCTGCCGTAGTCCTTCTCAATCCCCAAGGATCGGGCAGGGTTTAGGCTGGCTGCTGTAATAGCCTTTCTAAGAGGAATCTTCATTTCCTTTACCGCCGTGCAAAGGCAGTCATAAACATTGGACACGGAGCCCGCCAATGCTCCGTTGGATGTCAGGGTACAGTGCTTTCCCTTCTTCTCCACTTCCTGCCCCCCAAGGTCATAAAGCCCGTCCGGCATTCCGGTGGAACGAAGGCTGTCACTGATAAGAATGACTCTATCCTCACCCAAATGCCTCGAAGGCTAAACGCACCATGGCAGGATGCACATGAATGCCATCCGTAATCAACTCTGCAAATACTTCCTTTTCCTCGATGGTCGCTCCCACAACTCCCGGATTTCTGTGATCCAGACCGGTCATGGCATTGAAAAGGTGTACCGCATGACTGGCTCCTGCCTGGTAGGCTTTCAAGGCCGTGGGGAAATCTGCATTGGTATGGGCAAGGGAAATCTTCACCTTCCCCTCATTTTTCGGAATAAAAACGCTGGAAATCAGGATTCTCCTCCGGCGCCAAGCCCATATACTTTTACCAGTCCTCCGGAGCAATGTAAGAAGCGCTCCGCAAGCTTTTTTCATCCCACTCAAAATGTAATTGGGATTCTGCGCCCCCTTCTTCACCGGGCTGATAAAGGGGCCTTCCATATTGATGCCCAGGAGTCTGGCCTCTCCAATCTTTAAGCCTTCCTCATGGTATTCCTTCGCTAAGGAAAGGACCTTTTCCAAATCTTCCACAGCCAAGGTCAGGGTTGCCGGACAAATGACGGTAATGCCGTGCTCCGCCTCATACTTTGCCAAGGTCTGCAGGGCCTCTTCTGGTACCGTCACAAAAATCCTCTCCCAAACAGCCATGAAAATGAATGTCAATCAGTCCCCGGCAGGAGAAAGTCCTCCGGACAGGAAAAAGCCTCCTCTTCGGAAAGCTCCCTCTCTTTATGAATCGCAGAAAAGCGCCCGTCCTCCACTTCTACGGAGGCTAAAGTGAAACTTTTTTTCTTCTGTAAAAGATACAATATTTTTTTCCATCTTAAATCCTTCTCAAACAAGCACTATTTCATCTAAAGCATGACTATTTTTTAAGAGTTTGATAGCTTCCCTATGGGGAACTAAGCTTTTAACTCTTTTAAGCTTTTGATGATTAAACTAATGATTTTTAGACTTTAGGGTTTTTAGGCTTTGAGGGTTTTTAGGCTTTTGAGTTTTTAGGCTTTCCCTTCTGCCTGTTATGAAAATGCACATAAGCCCCCAGCAGTCCTGCTCTATTTCCAAGGCTGGCCGCCAGCAGTCTGGGTATTTCTCCGCAACGATAGGCACCAAATGCTCCTGCAAAGTGTCCCCAAATCTTAGGAAGCAGGATATCCTTCTGCTCCATGATGCCTCCCCCAGCACAATACATTCCGGGTTAAAGGCATAGCACAGGTTACTAAGTCCGATAGACAGAGCATCACAAAAGTCTGTCCAGCTCTTCCAGACAGATTTTTATCTTCCTTTGCCACTTCCTCAAATATCCGCTTTCCGTTCCAAAGCTCTTCCGTCTCTCCCTTTCTGCTGGCTACTCTTTTCACTAAAGCAGATGTGGAAGCCATACGTTGGAACATTCCCACCGGAATCTGCATATAGCCGATTTCCATGGCGGAATGGGAAGTGCCGTGATAGACCTCTCCGTTTAGGATAAAACTGCCGCCGATACCGGTGCCTATGGTAAGGCAAAGCATGGAACTCGCTCCCTTTCCGCTGCCAAAGGAATATTCTCCAAGTCCGGCACACTTTACATCATTTTCCACCTCACAGGGAATGGAAAATGCAGTTTCTATCTCTTCCTTCCACTTTGTTCCCTTTGTACTCCGGAATCTGAGGACCTGCATGAATAATCTCTCCCTTTATCTCATCCACCATTCCTGCGGTGGAGATACAGATACCGAATAGAAGTGGCTCTGTTTTTGGCTTCTGTTGTTCGCTCAGCTTTTTGCATCTACCTTTGTATCTGCTTGTGCCCTCTCCGGCGGATTTCCCTTTAATTCCGCTAATACTCTACGGATTTCTCCCTTAACATTTTCCAGAATAAAGGAACCGCCTCTTTGGGCCTCGGTGTCCTTTTCATAAGTAGAAAGGATTTCTCCCTTTTCTCCCAAAAGAGCATATTTTGTTTTGGTGCCTCCGATGTCCAGGGCAAAATATCGCTTTTCCATAACGCTACCTACTTTCCTTCTTCTGAAAAATAATCGGGAATCCACTGTGCCAGATGCTCCGCCAAAGCCTTATGGGCTTCAGGGCTCAAATGCATATAGTCGTAGGGGTAATTTTCCACTCCCGGAATATCCTGTGCCGAAAGGTAAGCACAGCCGGTACGCTTTGCCACCGCCTCATATAGAGGAATAATGGCCTTGGACTTTTCACAGCAGTCTTTTCCCATTTCATTCCCTACGATAGTATCCTTATATTCCGGATCAATGGGATAGGGAGCGATAATCAGGATTTTCGGCTTTTCTTCTGTAAAGGCTTCCTGTACGGATTGGGCTTTTCGGATTAAACGCTCCAGCCCTCTGGAAATATTTTCCGCAGTAGCGGAAAAACGCTCCTTTACATCATTGGTTCCCAGCATAATAATCAAAAGAGAAACCGGCTCATGGGTAAGAAGGATGGGACGGATCATACTCACGCCGGAAAGACCCTCGTACAAGGGATCTTCAAAAACAGTGGTACGGCCTGATAAGCCTTCCTCCCGTACCAGATACTCCTCCCCCAATAATTCCTGTAAAACCATAGGCCAACGCACATGCTCGCTGAAACGCTTTCCGTTTTTTTGTTATTGTAACCGTGGGTATTGGAATCTCCAAAACATACAATGGTCTTTGCTCCCAGCCATATTTCCTCCTTTAATTGCTTTCCTTTCAAGCTGTTTATCTATAGCTGCTCCCGGGGGGAATGTCCCCTAAAAGCACTTTTTAGCCTGCTCTGTAAAGTTTCCAGGAAACCCTACAAAGCAGGCAAATCTTTATACGAAGCGCGCTACTGTCTCATCGATGACCTTGGCAGTCTTCTTTGCAATCTCCAAATCCGCCTCTGTTAAAGGACTTAACGGACTTCTTACAGAGCCCACATTTAAGCCCTTGCGCAGCTTTCAGTACTTCCTTAATCATGGCATACATATTACCGTGACCACTACAAAGTAAAGTGATAATTTCATTTTACCGCAAACTGAATCTTTCTCGCTTCTTCCATACGGTTTTCCTTGAGAAGAGCATTCATCTTTAAGAAAAGCTCCGGCATAGCCCCATAGGTTCCACCGATTCCGCCGCAGGCTCCCATAGTTCTTCCTCCGATAAACTGCTCATCCGGGACCGTTGAAAACCACGAAATCCTCTCCACCCCAGGCCTTGTAATTCTGAATATCCTGAACAGGCATGGAGGAGTTCTTTACTCCGATCACTCTGGGATTCTTCTTCATTTCCATGAACAATTCCTTGGTAAGGCTTACCCCTGCAAGCTGGGGAATATTGTAAATGATGAAGTCGGTATTAGGTGCTGCTGCACTGATGGTATTCCAGTACTCTGCAATGCTGTAGCTTGGCAGACGGAAGTAAATGGGAGGAATTGCCGCAATGGCATCTACCCCTAAGCTTTCTGCATGCTTCGCCAGCTCCACAGAATCCTTGGTGTTGTTGCAAGCCACATGGGCAATAATACGAAGCTTTCCCTTGGCTTCCGCCATTACCGCTTCCAAAATGCTCTTTCTATCCTCTACGGAAAGGTAAATACACTCTCCGGAAGAGCCGTTGACATATAAGCCCTGCACACCGGCTTCAATAAAATAACGAACTAAGGCCTTGGTTCTTTCTACAGACACCTCTCCATTATCCTCATAGCAGGCATAAAAGGCCGGTAAAATTCCTTGAAATTTCTACATTTGTCATATCTATCTCCTTTTGCAGCTAATACAAGCTCTTGATATTTCAGTCGGCACAATAAACAGATACTGTAGAATCCCACCGGCTTACATTTACATTTTTATCCCTTAACGGCTCCCATGGCAATACCCTGGGTAAAAATATCTTTGGAACATTAAGAATACGATTAAAATCGGGATAGCCGCCACTGCAGCTCCTGCCATGATGATACCGAAGTCTGTGGCATTTTCCGCCTGTAACTTGGCGATTCCCAAAGAAATGGTTAAGTTCTCTGTACTGCTTAACATAATCAACTGCATGAAATAGTCATTCCAGCTGTTGATAAAAGGTAAAAGATTGCCAAGGCACCGATTCCCGGCTTTAATCATGGGAAGCACAATCTGGCTAAAGATTCTGGCTTCAGAGGCTCCGTCAATGCGGGAGGCTTCCAGCATTTCCCCGGTACCCCCTCGAGAACTGCTTCATTAAGAACACGCCGAAGGGCCATCCCACGGTGGGGAAGATGACTGCCAAAAGGCTGTTGTAAAGCTTTAAAAAGGACATTTCCCGAATCAAAGGAATCAAAATAACCTGCTTGGGAAGAGCCATAGCACATACAATCAGGGTGAACAAAAGAGTTCTTCCTCTAAAACGCTTTTTCGCCAAGGCGTAGCCTGCCATGGAGGCAGTTACACAGGTTAAAAATCATGGCGGATAAGGACATGAACACCGTGTTTAAAAAGCCAACGTACCGCTCCCGGCACCTTCGGGCCTGTCATCAGCACAATATCCTTCCCTGTTCCGGAGAAGGCTCCGCTAAAGGGTATACTCAAGGTAAAGAGGGCGGTGGGCTGACGGGAAAAGAGCTTTTGGTAATTCAATAGTACCCACTCTTTTTGGGAAACCAGTCCGGGCTTGTGCCATTGATGGACTGGGCGGTTTTAAAAGATCCTGTAATTATCCAGTATAAGGGAAAAAGAAAGAAAAAGCCAGGAGAATTAGCAGGAACAGGCTGAGTAAGCTATAAAAGATTTTTGTCTTATGCATAAATTCCTCCTACTTTTTCCTTTTGCCAACTGGAACTGTAATGCAGAGAGTAAGGCAATGATAATCGCCAAAATCACACCCATAGCATTGCCGTAGCCGTAACGATAAAGCTTAAAGGCTGTGTAGTAAATATAATACATTACCGTATCCGTACTGTGGTTCGGTCCACCGGAAGTCAAGAGCTGAATCAGGGCAAAGCACTGGAAGCTGTTGATGGTGGTAATGACCAAAATGTAAAGGGTGGTAGGCATAATCTGCGGCCATTTAATCTTCCAGAAAAGCTGAAGATTGGTGGCACCGTCTACGGAAGCCGCCTCCACCAGGGAGTCATCCACATTTCCAAGGGCAGAAACATAGAGGACGATAGGCTGTCCCACGGAGGTGGTAAATAAAATCAGAATAATACAGGGCAGGGCAAAACGGGCATCTCCCAGCCAGTTGATATTCTTCTCCAACACGCCGGTATGAGTTCACATAGTTGAATAAACCATAGTAATTATGGAACATCCATTTCCATACCACGGTAACTCGCTACGGAGCCTGTTACTACAGGCAGGTAGAAGATACAGCGGAAGGCGGAAAGAACCGGTCCCTTCATCTGATAAATAGCGGAAGCCACCCACAGGGAAAAAACCGCTACCGTTGGAACAGATACCAAAACGATGATTAAGGTATTTTTCAGTGCTTTTTTGGAAAATGCTGTCTCCGAAAAGCTCTGTATAGTTTTTCAAACCGATAAACTGGTCTGCCACATTCTTTTCCCATGGTGGCATCAAAGAAACTGGTATAGACGCACAAAATCATGGGAAAAATTACGAAGCCCAGAAAGAACACAAGGCTTGGCAATAAAAACAAATAGGCAGAGCGAGTTTCTCTTTGGGCTAATATTTTGCTTCGATTGCTTTGTACGTAGTCCATTTTCTCTCCTCTAATCAAAAAGCTCCGGAGGCTTCCCGTCAAAGGGTGAGCCTTCCGGAGCCTATTCTTCTTCACAAATGTTTCGAATAATTCTCAAAATACATTTCTAAAAACATTTTTCATAAGCTGTATGCTGTACTACCACTATAGCTTTTATGCCTTTGCTGCCGCGTTTGCATTGGTCTGGAAAGTAGTTAATTCTGTTTTTACATCTCCTCCCTGACCGATTCTCTGAAGCATGTTCCACCACTCTGTTCTGGCAGTTGCCCAGCCCGGAGTTACCTGATAGTAGTCTCCAAAGGAAGGCATGAACTTCTCTGTAAAAGCTTCATAGTCTCTGCGTTCTCTGTTCCCTCATAAACGTCTGTAAGATCCTTATGTACAGGGAAGAAACCTGTAGTCTGTACAGAAAGCTTTGCCTGTTCTGCATCGTTTCGCCATGAAACGGATAAATGCCTTTGCAGCCTTCACCTTGTTCTCATCGCCGTTATCGAAGATTCCGAAGCCCCAGATTCCTCCGCAAAGCTCTGCCTTTCCGTCCTTTGCAGGGAAAAGCATAGGAATGATTTCATCGCCGTTGTTGGTCTTTCCTGCTTCGCCGTTGTCCTTGTTGTTCTGCTGAGCAGAATTCCAGCAAAGAGACATTGCCAGGGTTCCGTTTCTGAAAAGGGTAATCTCATCTCCTCCAACCAAAGCGGGTCAAAATTAATTCCCTCTGCCTTCACAAGCTCTTCTAAAAGCCTGTGCATTCTCGGAAGAATCTACAGCATACTCAGTATGCTCCTTATTGGTAAACTTTCCGCCGTACAGGTTGTTTACCAAAGCTCTGGTTCCCTGGTCTCCCCCCTGTCCGCCGCAGTAAACTGCCGCAACATTTTCCTGACCCTTATCATGCAGAGCCTTCACAGCCTTGAAGAAATTCTCTGTAGTCCAGGTGTGGTTGTCCAAGTCAAGATACTGTAATGCATCTGCATTCTCGAAGGCAGTCTTGTTAATAGCCATGCAGTGTGCAATCATAGCCAAGGGATACTCGTAGTACTTTCCCTCGGAGGACTTACAAGCCTCTACTACGTTGGGATAAATATCCTTTGCCGCATCATCTTCAAAGAGATCCGCCAAATCCACCATCAATCCCTTTGCGCCCCAGTTTGCCACCAAACGCTCCGGTCCTTCCATAATCAGGTCGGGTGCCGCTTTTCCTTCGATAGCGGTATTTACCTGGTCGTCACCGCTCTGGTAGTCCAGATACTCTACGGTAACATGGATATCCGGATACTTTGCGTTAAAATTCTGCAGCAAGGTATCTACGGAAGCGCTGTCGCCCCATTTTCCGATAGGATAGGTGTAGAGCTTTAAATCAGCCTTTAATGCCTCATCCTCGGAAGCTCCCTCGGCCTTCTCGGAAGCGGCCTCACTTGCCTTTCCGGATTCCGCCTTCTTCTCTGTCTCTGTCGTAGCCTTTGGTCCGCAAGCTGCCAAGCTGCTTGCCAGAAGCAGAGATGCTGCTCCCCATGCTAAGATTCTTTTCTTCATTGTTTCTCCTCCCATTCTTTGAGTGCCTCCACAAAGGGTACCGCAATCAGCTGCGGCCTTGTGATGATTGATCCAACAACTACCGCATAGGCACCAAGTTCCATAACGCGTTTCGCCTTTGCCGGAGTGTTGATGTTGCCTTCGGCAATGACCGGATGCTTTACGCTCTCAATCATTTTTCCGAAGAATCAGAAATCGTCTGCCTCAATCCGATCTCCCTTAGACTGCTCTGTATACCCCACCATAGTGGAGCCAATAAAGTCAAATCCCAGGCGATCCGCTTCTATGGCTTCTTCCACCGTGGAACAATCCGCCATAAATGCCTGATCCTTGTATTTGGCCTTTATTTCCTGGAAAAAAATTCTGCCAGACTCTTTTCCCCCGGCCTTTTTGGAAATGGTGGCATCAATCGCAATGATATCTACCCCTACTTCCATAAGTTCATCCACCTCTTTCATGGTGGGGTGATATATACCTTCGAATCCTCGTAATCTCTCTTAACGATACCGATAATGGGAAGCTCCACTTCCTTCTTAATCTCCGCAATATCTTCTTTGGTGTTGGCCCGGATGCCTCCTGCCCCTGCCATCTTTGCCGCTCTGGCCATTCTTCCCATAATGAAGGAGGAATGTAGGGGGCTCCTCCGGCAGCGCCTGACAAGATACAATGAGTTTACCCTTCAAGCCCTTGATTCTCTCTGTCATGGAACACTCCTTTTTCCTGAAAAATTTTTTTATTCGTTCTTGAAGAAAAAGTTATTTTTCTTCTTGTCCTTCCTTAAGTATAGTTTTTAGATTTTTCAATTTCAACAAGAAAAAAACTTGACTTTGCCTATAAAATTCTTTCAATAAAGGCATTCATCTCCCTCAAAGCCTCACCCCAGTGCTTCCCTGAATCATCTCCTTCTGTCCCTCCCTCCCCGGAAGGACAATTTTTCTCCCAGTAGCTTTCCAAAGACTCTCATATCCTCTTCTTTGCTTCCTGCCACCACAGAAAAAGCCTTCTTCCTTTTTCCCAAGGCAAATGAGGGAAAGGGGAAGGAAAGTCTCAGCCTGTCACAGATTTTTTTGCAAGTCCTTCATCCCAAGTTCGGACAGGTAGAGGAAAGAGGTAATGATTCTTTCCCGTAGTAGGAAAAAGCAGCTATCCTTTAGAGGACTTCCCAGCAATAGCGTTTTGGCACCTTGTCCGGATTCCTCCCTGCTTTTCAGTTTCTTCCGTTCTTTTCTATCTTTTTCTCATTCCTCTATTTCCTTTCCGTTGCTCTTCCAGCTCTTTCAATATCTTTTCTTCCAAAAAGCCGGATTCCCCGCCTCTAAAAATTCCTCTTTTTCTTCTTCCTTTTCAAAGATTTTTCTCCTGCAAGCTCCGGAAGGCCTCCGGAATCTCTGTCCATGGTCTGCTAAGGCTTTGGGCGAAGCCGGATAAAGAGCTTTAGCTTTTTTCCAAAGCAAGAAAGGCCAACTCTCCCGCCAGCATGGTCAAACGACAGCCTTTCCTATGCTTTTCATAGGAAAGAATGGTAAATACCCCAATCTCTCCGGTGAAGCTTACATGGGTTCCGCAACAGGCGCAGGAATCCACCTTGGGAATTTCGATAATACGGATATCCCCTCCAAAGCCTTCTTTTTGTCGAAATGAAATATTCCCTGTCATCCTTTCCTTTTCTGAAACTCGTATTTTTCTTCTTCCCCTTCCAGGTAAATTTCTCGTATGGGAAGATTTTTCCGGATGACTGCATTCACCCCCTGCTCCAGCTCCTCCAGTTCCTTCTCGCTGAATTCTCCGTCAAAATCCACGGTCATGTGGGGATTCTCCCCGAAACATTCCATGTGGAAGCCGCTGTTTTTATAGGGAAAACGCTTACTCACAAGGCCGGAAAAAAATATGCTCTGCACTGTGGTTTTCCGACTGCCATCTCCGAAAAATCCGCATCAAACTGACAAAGGACTTTTTTGCTCCCTCAGGAAAATCCACTTCTGTATACTGCCAAAAGCTCTCCATCTTTTTCCTCCACAAAGAGAAGCTCTGCTCCTGCAATGCTTCCTCTGTCACAGGGGCTGTCCGCCTCCCTCCCGGATAGAAGAAGGATTCTGACAGTCTATAGCAAAAAAGGGAAGAATAGCTTCCTCCCCATTTTTTTACAAACTCTTCTATTTCCTTTTCGGTTAGCTCCCGCTTTTCCAAATACAATCAGCTCTTTTTCCGCCTCTTCCCCCGCTGTTTCCTCTTTGATAATATAAGGCTTCTTTAATCATATTTTCCTCGTTACTCATTCTAAGAATAGCTATTTATTACTGCTTTTTGTTACTGTTGAAAGCAAAAACTTCGATACTTTCCCTTTATACTTTTTAAAGTACAGACTTCGATACTTTCCCTTTTGCCTCTTAGATCATCCCTAAGTCCTTTAGCGTAAGGTAGATGCCGTCCTCCCAAATGGGCTTTGCCACAATATCCGCCTTTTTCCTTTGATATAAGGAATGGCATTTCCTACAGCCACGCCAACATTTGCCCAAAGAAGCATTTCCTCATCATTAAAGCTATCTCCGAAGGCAACGGTCTTTTCTCCGGGAATCTTGTAAACCTCAGCGATTTTCTCTAAGCCCATGGCCTTGCTATAGCCCTTTTTCCAAAAAGGTCAGCTCCAGTGTCTCTGCTAAAGGGAAGACATTTAACTCGGAAAAATTCTTCCTGAGAGCCTCTGCCCCTCTGCGCCACCGCAATAACACAGAGCAGAAACCTCTTCTTTTTAAGAGTTCCTCCACCGGCACGAAAATTTCTGTCGCTTTCCTGCACAAAAATTCAGGTCGTACTGTATCACCTGTTCCTCTTCCGTGAAATAATCCCTATCCTCTATGGCGGTTCCAAGAGCAATATGATGCTCCTTTCCGAAGCGAATCAATCGTTCCAGCAAATCTTTGGACATCACGCTATGCATCAAAACTTCCGCTTCTCCAAAGGGATCCAAAAGCACCTTGGTACCGTTCATCTGCACCAAAGCATGGGGAGCGATTTCTTTTCAAATATTCGTAAGAATAGCGATCATACATATTTCTGCCGGAAGCCAGCACCACAAGATAGCCATTTTCCCTTTAGGGCTTCAATGGCTTTCCAAGCTGGAGGCGTAATAGCTCCCCTTATTATGGTCTAAGAGGGTATGGTCTAGGGTCAAAGGCCACTAAACCCTTTTTCTTTTTCAATATCCTTAGCACGGTTTGTTTCTTCTCTCATCTATCCCCTGTCTTCTCTATCCGTTTTTCGAATGATATATGCTGCTTTATGCCTTACGGCTCAATCTGCTATAGCTTCAGACTGAAGAAATATCACAACAGAGCTCTTTAGATTCTCTTACTTTTCCTCGCAGAAGGCACGAATCTTCTCCGCCATTTCCTTGGTGAAATCTTCCTTTTGGAATCTATAGCTCCAGTTACAGCCCAAAACGGAGGGCTTATTCACTCTGGCTTCCTTCCCCTTATGGCAATAATCCTGATAGGGGATAATCGCGGTGTTGGACTTGGAATTTAAAGTCAGTTTAATAAAAAAGTCCACATAGTCCATAGCCAGAAGCTCTTCCACAGTCTTTCCCACATAGTCTGCCGCCATCTGCCTATCCGCGTCCTCAATTTCCAGGAACCAGTCCTTTAAGACCTGATTATCATGGGTTCCCGTATAGCAAACCGTATTTTCCGTCCAGGTATTGGGCCGATAATCTCCACTTTCTCTGGAGTCAAAGGCAAATTCCAGAAAGTTTCATTCCGGGGAAACCGCTGTCTTCCACCAGTTTTTTTACAGACTCTGTGACATAGCCCAAGTCTTCCGCAATCACCGCCTGCTCTCCCAAAGCTTTCCTTAAGGCATGGAACAGATCCATTCCCGGCCCCTTCTCCCAGTGGCCCCCTTTTTCGCATTTTCATCCCCGTAAGGAATAGAATAATACTCATCAAATCCCCGGAAATGGTCCACTCTTACCACATCATAAAGAGTAAAGCAGTGCTTCATTCTGGAAATCCACCAGGCATAGCCTGTTTCCTTATGCTTTTCCCAGTCATAGAGAGGATTTCCCCAAAGCTGTCCATTTTCCGCAAAGGCATCAGGAGGGCACCCTGCCACCGCCTTGGGTCTTCCCCTTCCAGTTGGAACAGGGAGGGGTTGTCCATCACATCAGAGGAATCCAGAGAAACATAGATGGGAATATCGCCAATCAGCTGAATCCCAAGGCTATTCACATAGGCCTTTAAGCTCAGCCACTGTTTTTGGAAAAAGTACTGGCAGGCTTCATGAAACTCCTTCGGATAAGGAAGCTTTCCTTCCATAAAACGAGCATAGGAAGAAAGCCAGAAGGAATTCTTCTCGCAAAAAGTCCTGAAAAAGCCTTCTTTTCTTCCTGCCCTGCTTCCGTCTCCAGCTTCTCGAAGAAAGCGATCCATAGCTTTCTTCAGGATAGGATAACGCTTTTTCATAAAGCATACCGTAGTCAATTTGGCTTTCGGATGCATTGGCAAGCGCAGCACAATCCGCTTCGGAAAGATAGCCCTCCTCCTGTAACTGCTCCAAGTCAATAAAATAGGGGTTTCCGGCGAAAGGTGGAGAAGCTTTGGTAGGGGAATCTCCATAGCCCGTTGGCCCTAAAGGGAAGAATCTGCCAATAGCTCTGGCCTGCCTCTTTTAAAAAGTCTGCAAAGGCTCTGGCCTCCTTGGAAAAAGAACCGATACCGTATTTTCCCGGCAAGGAAAATATAGGCATCAAAAGTCCCGCTCTTCTTCTGTCTAAAATTTTCTTCTCCATCCTACTCTCCTATTCTCATTAAATTGAATATCTTGCTTTCCGTTTTTTTCTACGATTTGAAAAATATTTTTCCTCGTCGAAAAAGCTTTACGCTATGATTATCTCTTATTCAAAAATCGTCATTTTTCGCAATTGTATCACAGTAAATGCAACGATACTGTCTTTTTTGTCCCTGAATCCGCTTTAAAGATATGAGGCAGCTCCTGCTCTGTAGAGGTAATGCAACGGGGGTTCTTACAATGTAATACATTCTTTAAGGTATCCGGTAAAGACAGAGTCGCCTTGTTCACCCGTTTTCCGTCCTGAATGTAGTTTACGGTAATGCCCGGTCCGATATAGCCTAAGACATTTAAGTCCAGGTCAATATTTTCCGCAATCTTTACAATGTCCTTCTGTCCCATTTTCTGAGAATGGCAGTTTTGAATCAAAGCCACCGGGCTCTTTACACTGTCCAGCCCCAGATATTTGTATACCAGCATACTTTTTTTCCGGCCTTAATATGATCCAGTACAATTCCGTTTTTCGATTCCGTCAATCTTCATCTTTTATCCTTTCTCTATATTCAAGAAACTTAATTTTCATCCCTTATAAGGCATTTAAACCATTTCCAATGCTTTTTTTCTTAAAAGCTCTTTTTAAAGCTATTTTTAAAGCTATCTTTTTAAAGCTATCTTTTTAAGCTATCTTTCAAGCTTCCATTTTCTTACTGATCCAGTCCTAACAGATACAAAATCAAAGCCATACGCATCTGCTTCCCGCAGAGAGTCTGGTAGAAAGTACTTGGCTCTTTTCGTCCTTATCAATCGCCACGGAAATCTCATTTTACACGGGGAAGGGGATGAAGGATTGCCATATCCTTCTTGGCATTTTTCCAGCTTCTCCTTGGTCAGGATATAAATGTCTTTCAAACGAAGATAATCTTCCTCGTTAAAGAAACGCTCCTTCTGCACTCTGGTCATGTAAAGAATATCCAGTTCAGGAATGGAGCCCTCTAAGTCGGTGGTTTGGATAAATTCCGCTCCTTCTTCCTTCAGCTTTTCAATTTCGTACTCCGGAAGCTGTAGCTCCTCCGGGGAAATCAGAATATAGCGGTTGTTGGGGTAACGAAGCATCGCATCAATCAGGGAGTGCACGGTACGATCCGAACTTTAAGTCTCCGCAAAGACCGATGGTTAAGCCGGAAAGCTCTCCTCTGCATCTCCGAATGGTTAAAGGTCAGCCAAGGTCTGGGTTGGGTGAAAATGTCCCACCCGTCTCCCGCATTGATAAAGGGTACGGAGGTATGATTTGCCGCTACCACCGGTGCTCCCTCTTTGGGATGCCGCATGGTAATAATATCCGCATAGTTGGAGACGGTCTCAATGGTATCCGCCACACTTTCTCCTTTGGCCGCAGAGGAACTGCTGGCTCCGGCAAAGCCCAGAACGGATCCGCCCTAATTCCAGCATAGCCGCCTCAAAGGAAAGTCTGGTTCTTGTGGAAGGCTCGAAGAAGAGAGTCGCCAGCTTCTTATGCTTACATCTTTCCCAGTACTCTTCTTTGTTTTTCTCAATCTTATCCGCCAGATCCATCAAATGATCCAGCTCTTCAACGCTCAAATCCAAGATGTTAATGATACTACGATTTTTCCTTTGCCATTTTCTTTCCTTTCCTATTTTTGCCTACAAACCATTGCGAAATCAGCTTTTCATCCTATTTCTTCCGGAACATTTTCTTCAAGGAAAATTTCCTACAGAAAAAAACTTTATGCCTCTCTCCAGGACTCATCGGAGGGGTTGTCTCTGAAGCGAAGCAGCTTTTCCTGTTCCTCCTTTTCGATATAGCCCTGCTCCACTGCCACAGGAAGAAGGGCGTCCAGGTCGCAAAGGGAGTGGTTTACCACCTTGGCTTCCGCCAGTCTGTCCTTTCCCTTCTGCATGCCATAGGTGAAAAATGCTGACAATGCCCAGAACCTCAGCTCCATTTTCCTGTAAAACCTTTACGCAGTCCAGAACAGAGCCTCCGGTGGAAATCAAATCCTCCACAACGACCACCTTATCTCCCTTACTAAGCTTTCCTTCCACCTGATTCTGTCTTCCGTGATCCTTTGCGGAGCCACGAACATAGCCCATGGGAAGACCAAGAATTTCTGCGGTAATAGCAGCATGGGCAATCCCTGCGGTAGAGGTTCCGAAAAGTGCCTCCGCCTCAGGAAACTCTTCCTTTACAAGCTCAGCCAATCCCTCTTCGATCTGTCTTCTCACCTTTAGGGAAAAGACAGGGTCAGACGGTTGTCACAGTATATCGGAGAATGAATCCCTGACGCCCAGGTAAAGGATCCTTCGGCCGTAAAAATACCGCCTGAATGGATAAAAGTCCCTTTGCAATCTCTTCTTTTCTTCCCATAATATTCTCCTTCTCTATCCTATAAGCTTTTCTATATTTGATGTCTCACAATCTCTATCATGCTACGCTTGCATTTTGGGAGCTAGGCATCACAGAACAGTCTTACTGCCTCTCGATAGCCTCCACCGTGCTTTACACATTCCGGTGCTTAGGCATCACAGAACTGCCGTACTGCCTCCCGGTAAGCTTCCACCGGGTTCTCCGCCTTGGTAATGGGTCGTCCCATAACAATATAGTCGGAGCCAACCTTCTTGGCCTCCTCCGGTGTCATGACGCGCTTTTGGTCTCCCACTTCTCCTCCGGCAAAACGCACTCCGGGGGTTACTGTTAGGAAGTCCGCACCGATTCTTTCATGAATTTCCTTTGCCTCATGGGGGGAGCAAACCACTCCGTGAAGCCCTGCCGCCTTGGCATTTTCCCCGTAATGGAGTACCACTTCCTTCACGGTTTTCGGAATCAAAAGCTCCTCTTCCATCATTCTCTGGTCGGTGGAGGTAAGCTGGGTTACCGCAATCAGGATGGGCAAATGCTCTCCTCCGGAAAGTCCTTCCAGTCCCGCCTTCATCATTTGGATTCCTCCGGAAGCATGCACATTGGTCATATCCACCCCTAAGGCCTTCAGAGAAGCCATGCCTCCCTTTACGGTGTTGGGAATGTCGTGGAGCTTTAAATCCAGAAAAATAGAATGGCCACGCTTCTTAATCTGCCGTACAATCTCCGGTCCTTCGCTATAGAAAAGCTCCATCCCTACCTTCACATAGGGCTTCCGCTCTTCCTTCTGAAAGAGGTCTAAAAAGTCCAATGCCTCCTTCCCTGTCGGAAAGTCTAAAGCTACAATCACGTCTTTTCCCATGGTCTATCCTTTCTGTCTGACTTATCCAAAAGCTATATCTTCATTTCTTATCTCGCAAAACGAAAAAAACTTTTTCTATTAATCAATACTCCCGATAATATCCTGTAAGGAAGAAATCCCCAGCTCCTCGCAAAGAATGGGAAGATTCTCTAAAATATCCCGGCAAACATAGGGTGTACCAGATTCTCCGCCCCGATTTCCACCGCACTGGCTCCCGCCATCATCATTTCGATTACATCTTCGGCGGAGGCAATGCCTCCCATGCCGATAATGGGAATCTGTACAGCCTTTCGCACCTGATACACCATCCTAAGAGCGATGGGGAAAATTGCAGGTCCGGAATATCCTCCCACCTTATTGGCTAAAAACCGGTCTTCTTCTTTTTTTATATCAATCCGCATTCCCAAGAGGGTGTTGATTAAGGAAATGCCGTCGGCTCCTGCTGCTTCCGCCGCCTTGGCCATCTCCGTAATATCCGTTACATTGGGGCTTAGTTTCATATAGACAGGCTTCTTGGTTTTTCCTTTACCCGCTTACAAACCTCCGCCACATTTTTTGCGTCGGTTCCAAAGGCCATACCGCCGTTATGTACATTGGGACAGGAGATATTTACCTCTAAAAAGCCCTACATTCTCCACCTTATCCATCTCTTCCGCAAGGATGGAAAACTCCTCGAAGGAAAAACCGGAGATGTTGGCAACCAAGGGCTTATGGAATATCTTTTTAAGGCGGGAAGCTCTTCTTCCACCACCACCTTAACCCCCGGATTTTTGCAAGCCCACGGAGTTCAACATTCCCATGGGGCACTCTGCAATACAGGGCAGGGCATTTTCCTTCTCTCGGTTCCACCGTGGTTCCCTTAAAAGGAAATGGAGCCCAAAATATTTAAGTCATAGAGCAGCGCAAAGTCCTGTCCGAAGCCGTAACAGCCGGAGGCAGGAATCAAAGGGTTGTCCAACTCCAGCGAAGAGAGTTTTTGTTCTTAAATCCACCATTTTTTCTCCCCTCCTTACCATGCAATCTCATCATAGGAAAATACCGGTCCGTCCTTGCAAATCCGTTTCATCCCGGTCTTCATTTTCCTGCTGCAACCCATACAAGCGCCAAAACCGCAGCCCATTCTTTCCTCAAAGCTGAACTGTCCGTCCTTTACCCCTTGATACACTGCCTTTTAGCATTGGCTCAGGCCCGCAGCACAGGGCATAGTCATGCTGTCCCCAAAATGCTCGTTACAAAGCCCTTGGCTCCATAGGAGCCGTCTTCCGTGGTGATATTAATCGGTACGGATAAAGCACGGAACTCTTCCTCGAAAGAAAACATCTTCCTTACTTCTAAATCCTAAAGCCACATAAGGGTGCTTCTTTTCCTGTACCAATTTTTTACAAAGGTAGTAAAGGGGAGGCACTCCTACCCCACCTCCGCAAAGCACCGGATGATCCGGAACCCGGCTTAAGTCATAGCCGTTTCCCAAACCGGTTAAAAGGGATAGATATTCCCCTCTTCTTTATAGGAAAGAAGCTCTGTGCCCTGTCCCAGTACCTTATAAATCAGCGTAAGCTGATCTCCTTCCACATCACAAACCGAAATGGGACGGCGAAGATATTTTCCCCGGAATCTCCACTTCCACAAACTGCCCGGGTCTATGAATCGCCGAGCAATCTCCCATCCAGCTTTCAAAAGATATACATCCTTTGCCAGGGGACGATTCTCTAAAATCTTAAACTCCCGTTCTTTCATCTTCCCTCTTTTACTCCTTTACTCCCAAAACCTTGACGCAACTGTTTTTTGTAATTCCTTAATATTCCAAGGGCTTTCACTCAACTCTTCCGAAACAAGAGCTTAGTCCTACAAGAAACCCTTTTCTCTATCATAAATCTCTTTCCCCTCATAAAAGGTCTTCACTACCTCCCCCTGTACCTCCATACCGGAAAAGAGAGTGCTTCTTCCCATAGAGTAAAACTTTTCCGGGTCTACCTGATAGACTTTCTCACAGTCCAGGATTGCAAGATCCGCTTCTTCTCCCTCTGCAATATACTTGGGTCCACGAATGGGGAAAAGCTCTCTTGGTTTGGTACACATGATTTCCATAAGTCTGTATAAAGAAATCGCGCATAAGCCTTTTTTCCGCCATCCTTGAAAAGCTCTTCCGTACTGCACTTTGCCTTTCTAAAATCCACCCGTTCCGGATCCTGATCCAAAGGGTTACGAAGCACCATGTTGTGCAGCATGGAAGCAAAGGCAGTTTCCAATCCCACGATTCCGAAGGAAGAGCCATCTAAGCCCTTGGACTTTTCCTCCGCACTATGGGGGGCATGGTCTGTAATCAGGCAGTCCAGCACACCTTCCTGAATGCCTTTAATCAATGCCGCCCTGTCCTCCATACTGCGGATAGGAGGATTCATCTTCCAGGAACCATCCTCCTGTAAATCCTCATCGGTAAACATCAGATAATGAGGACCTGTCTCACCGGATACGGGCAGTCCTTTTTCCTTAGCCTTCTGAATAAGCGCCACGGATTCTTTGGTGGAAACATGGCAGATATGGTACTGGGCACCGCTTTCCTCCGCCAGATGAATATCTCTTTCCACCTGCTTCCACTCTGAAGCACTGTTGATGCCGATGTAGCCATGGGCCTCTGCAAACATCCCTCATGGATACAAGCGCCGGGTTTTAATTCCCTTTCATCCTCACAGTGGGCAATCACGGCCTTTCCCACCGCCTTTGCCTGAACCATGGCCTCCAGCATCAGCCAGTCATCCTGCATCCCCTTTCCGTCATCGGTAAAACCGATGACATAGGGAGCCAATTCCGCAATATCGGATAACTCGCCTCTTCCACTCTGATTTTTCGTTAAGCTTCCATACGGATACACGGCAATGCAGGCATCCTCGTGAATTTTATCCATTTCCAAAGTCAAATTCTCTATATTTGAAGGAGGAGGATTTAAGTTCGGCATAGCGCAAACCGCCGTATAGCCCCCATGGGCAGCCGCTCTGCATCCGCTCTTGATGGTCTCTTTATAAGAAAAACCGGGCTCCCGCAGATGTACATGTACATCCACGAAGCCCGGAACTATTAATTTTCCATCCACGTCATAAACGGTGGCACCTTCTTCGTCCATTTTAGAGAATTGAAGAAATAGTTTTCCCTCAGAAATCAAAAGATCAGCCTTTACGATTCCTTCCTTTTTTTGTAAACAAAGCCATTGCGAAGAACGATTTTATTCACCCTATCCTCCTTTTTCCTATCTCTACGTCCGACAGAGTATAGCAAAAATTCCGAAGGTCTTGCAAGGGAGATTCCGAGTTCCCAGTCTTCTCCTAAAAGGGCTAACAGCTTCTTATCTTCAACAAGTTAAACAGACTTCTACTCGTCCCAGCCCTCCTTAGGCATAAGGAACGCCAGCATGGTCTTCTCTTCTCCTTCTCCCAAAACAATGTCATCCAAATGGGTCTGTCTCGGAAAATCCATAGACTCCTCAGACTCCACTAGCAACCAGTTCACACCAGCATAGCGAGCATCCTCCAAGGCCTCTTCCTTTGTTTTTTCCCTCGCCGTAGCAATCCTCCAAGTCAATTACATCCACTCTGTAGCCATCTTCTTTCTTCCGAATTACTGCAGGATAATAATATGTCATTCTAACCTCTTTCTATACTGGTGGGGGCGTCTCTCCCATAATGCTCTTGAAAATCTTGATAAAAATTCCCCTGATTGTGGAAGCCGGTGGCTTTGGCCACATCAAAACCTTATCCTCTCCCTTGGAAAGTAACTCCACCGCCTTTTTCTACTCTGTAACGATTTATATATTCCAGTGGGGAAATCACATTGTTTCCAAAAAAACGGGTAAAATACTGCTCATTTAACTGACAAAGATTTGCTAAATCCCGAATATAAATTTTCTCCGCATAATGCTCCCGAATATATTCAATACTGTTTTTTTAATAAACATCACCTGCTTTTCCTCTTCCACCAAACGCCTTTCCGAAATCATCCCCATACCTTCCATAATGGCAAAGAGCTGCAACAAGCCCCCTTAACCATCATGTGGTCCGCCAGTCTCTCCAGACGATAGGAAAGTGCTGGAGAAACAGAACTCTCCTTCTTCCCGTGCTGGTGAAACAACTTGTAAATTTCCGAAAAGCCCTGTACCATCTCCAAAAATCCCAAATGAGACAGGCTGATTTCTTTAGGAAAAAAGTGTTCTTCTTTTCTTAATTCTCTGAAAAATCCCTGCTCCAGAATATCCTCCTCCGAAAAGCAGAAGTCCTCTAAGCAAAAACACAGGGAATGTTCCACCGCCTTCTCTGAAGTAGCATACAAGCGATGGACACAGCCCTTGGGAATCAAAAACAAACACTCCTCTTCGATATTGATCTCTTTCAAATTGAGATAGAGCTGAAAGCTGCCTTCCTGAAAATAAATCAGCTCATAATAGTCATGCCAGTCCGCCTCAACTTTAAGGCTTTCTTCTTTAGTGCTGACACTGGTATATAGCCTTGGCAGCGGATACTCCCTGGGAATGGAGCTGTGTTTTTTTGTTCTTTGCATAGCACCTCTCCTCTTTTGGAATATCGCAGTTTGCAAGCCGGTAGAATAAAAAAATAAGCAGTTACATTCTACCATAGGGGAAAACTTTCCGCCATAGAAAAGCAGAGTTCTCTATAGGCAAAAAGACTAATTTTATAAGCCAAACTCTGAAAGTAAGCTTTCTAAATATAACTTGTCCCCTGCAGCTTTTTTGATATCCTCCACCCTGCCCTTCTCGGCAAGGATTCCCATAAGAAGAGCCATCCTTTGCTTTCCACTCTCAACGCCTTTTTCTATTCCTTTTTCCATTCCTTTTTCCATTCCTTTTTCCATTCCTTCTTCAATACCTTCCCGAAATGCTTTTTGTCTGTACTGCTCTAACACTAAATTCATTTTTTTGCTCTCCTTTCTTATCCAAAAGCCTTGATTTCAGCAAAAGCTACTCTTTTCCGATAAAATTTTTAGATTGCATTTCCTCAGGGTTCTCTCGATGAAAGTCTTTGGCAAGATTTCCCTAAGGTATTATCCTGTTTGCACTCTGTATTAAAATATAGGATATGGGAGCCATCCTGAAAACCAGCTCCTATTTCCTCTATCTTCCTTTCGATATGATAAAGCTGTTTCTTTGCTTTGAAAATATCCTTATCTGTAATGAATATAATATAGCTTTTCGGGTAAATGCGTAAAGTCCTCCCCTTTTCCCAGATAATGAATATCCAATAGCGCGGCATGATATCTGGCTCTTTTAGGTCCGGCATCTTGGGATGTATTTTGAATCTCTATATTATACAAATTCCTGATCATCTTCACAAAAAGCAATCCAGGGAGCAAAGAATGACCGTACAAATTAGGAAGATCTTTTTGTACATACTGCTTTTTCACTTTTTAAACTTTTTTTATTCATTAAAACTTGTAAAACATATTCCGTGCAAGACTTTTTCCTCAAATACAAGTCTCATGAAAAATATCATCCATTAAGGTGAAGGATTCTATGGTTTTGCGTTTTTCCAAGTCCTCCATATCTTTCTTATCTGTATGATGAAAGTTTGAATTTTTTAGCTGATTGAGTCATAAGGAAAAACTCCTTTCTGTGATAGATTTTTATGAAAGATGAAAAGGATAAAAGTAAATGATTTTTAGATAAATTAATCGTTTAATATAAGATTATCAGAATAAAAAGATAAGATGGTATAAAATGATGAGAAAAGCTTCTTTCCTATTATAAAACAAGTATGCTAAAAATACCTATTATCCACATTCGGATATTATCCATTAACGGATATGAGGGCTGCAATCCAAGCTCGATATATTCAATAAATCCTTAACTTTTTATATATTCAAGGAGACCACTATGCCCATCGGAAAAATCAGTTTATGTGCTACCCCCATCGGCAATCTGGAGGACATCAGCTTTCGGGTGCTTCGCACCCTGAAAGAAGCGGACCTTATCGCCGCTGAGGATACCAGAAACTCCATCAAGCTTTTAAATCATTTTTGAGATTAAAACTCCCATGACCGCCTATCATGAGTTTAATAAGGTGGAAAAGGCAAGGGAGTTAATTGCACAATGCTTGGAGGGAAAACATATAGCCCTGATTACGGATGCGGGAACCCCCTGCATTTCCGACCCGGGAGAAGAGCTGGTGAAACAGGCAGTTGAACAGGGGATCCCTGTGGAAAGTCTTCCGGAGCTGCTGCCTTTGTGCTGACCTTAAGCCTTTCCGCCCTTTCTACCAGACGCTTTTTGTTTTGAAGCTTTCCTTCCCACCGAAAAAGGCCAATAAAAAGAGCGGCAACGACTACTCAGCCCAATTAAAGGAAGAGGAACGAACAATCCTTCTCTATGAGGGCTCCCCATCATTTGCGGAAAAACTTTGAAAGACCTTCGAGAAGCCTTCGGGGAAAAATAGAAAAAAATCACCTTAGCAGAGGAACTTACCAAAAAGTACGAAGAGCTCCTTTATCTGGACTTAGATCGGGCGATAGAAAAATATCAGGGAAGAAGAACCCAGAGGAGAATTTGCTCTTGCTATAGAAGGAAAGTCTTTGGAAAAGAAAAAAAGGAAGAGGCTAAGGCTCAATGGGAAGAGCTATCTATAGAAGAACACTTTGCAGGAATACCTGGATAAGGGACTGTCAGAAAAGGAAGCTATGAAAATGGTGGCGAAGGATAGGGGCATCGGAAAAAGAGGTGTACCAATATTTAAAAGCCGGTGGTTAGAATTTCTAAAAATCATCTAAAAAGCAGATAACTTACTGGCAATTTAATTCTTTTTTCCCTGTAGACTGGGCTGTGCAGCATAATGAGACTAGAAAGGAAAGAAAAAAATGATTAGTGCAAGAAACCATTTTCATGGAATTGTAAAAGGAAAGTTCATAAGGGTGCCGTAAACGGTATCGTAAAGCTGGAAACTCCCGGGGAAACCGTGTCAGCTCCACCATCTCTATGGAAGCTATCGAGTTTAAAAGCTTGCCGAAGGCAAGAAGGCTTACATCTTCGTAAAGGCTACCGAAGTAATGCTGGCTAACGACAATCTGAAAATCTCCGCAAGAAACCAGTGGAAGGGAACTGTTAAGGAGATTAAAGACGGCGCAGTGAACGCCATCGTAAAGCTGGAGATTGAGGAAGGCGTAACCATCACTTCCACCATCTCTTTAGAGGCTGTTAAAGATCTTGGCTTAACAGTAGGTGCCAAGGCCGTTGCCATTGTGAAGTCCACCTCCGTAATGCTTGGGAGAAGAATAAAAACGAGACTATAAAAATTTAGCGTTCATGTATATAGGCCTGAAATAGCACGCTCATGTTTCGCCTTGACTGAGCAGTGGTTTATGTTAACCACGGCTCACTTCGCTGCAAAAGCAACTTCCTTCGGAAGTTGGTCTGACAAGACGACTTTTCGATGAAAAGTCTGTCGCTTAGTAGCGAAAAACTGCAGTTACTTTGTTTTTCGCAAGTACCGGCGAGCTCAGACTGCCCCGACTTTCAGACCTATACTACACGCTAAATAATTTTCAATATTTTTTTATAGTCTCGTATTATATCAACCATAGGTAGAGGTAGACAAACAAGGGCATGGTCACAATCGCTACCAGCGTGGTAAAGATATTAATACAGCTGGCGTATTCTGCATCCTGCTCATAGATAATGGCAAACTGATTCACACTGGTTCCGCTGGGGGCGATGGCACTAAGATAGGTCACCAGAAAAATCTCCTTTCCCATGGGAAGAAGACTTGCTATATGGCCAAGCTTAAAAAGAGCAATAAGCAGATCGGAAAGAAAACCATACGCAAAAAGGTCACAAAAAAACAATCTCTTATTCTGAAAAATCGAGCAACAGGCATTTTTGCCAAAACCATACCGGTGACCATCATGCTGACCGGGACCAATCATTCCTCCTATATCTTTGATGGCCTGTCCCAAGGGTCTGGGAACAGAAATCCGAAAACTGAAGCAAAGAAAGCCAAAAATGATTGCTAAAATATTGGGATTTTTTAAAAATCCGGAAAGCTTTTTTAAAACAGAAGCTTCTCCGACATTTTCCGTAATCGTATCTGCAAAGTCCCCTTTCTTTCCCGCCTTCTTTAGCTGTCTTTTAAACAGGGAAATCCCGTGAGTCCAAAGCAGAAATATTATACACGCCGATATAGGCGGTAATATAAATCAAATACTCTTCTCCCAAAGCATAGGCTACAATCGGAATAATGATATTACCGCAATTACTATAGATCACTGCGGTTTTCTCCACTACTGTCATGGGAAATATCTTATCCAAGAAAGAAGATAAAAAAGGGTAAAAAAAGCCCTGTATTCCCAGTGCCAATACTCCGCAGAGGAAAAAAGCTCTTTGCCGTTCCGGTGTAACCTCTACCGTAAAAGGCATGGAAAAAGCACACAGGGGAAATCAAATACAAGCATAGCTTGGACAGGGTTTAGCTGTCTTCCTTCTTTAAAATATCTTTTTTTGACCAAAGCAAAAGCCCGCAAAGAGCATCAAAAAAACAAGGCGATGATTTTTTTCAATTAATGCCAATCCCATTCCGTCTACCTTCCTTCGCTATCTATCTTTTTATCGCTTTCCTTTTTATTGCTTTTTCTTCTATCTTTTTTTCTATCTTAGTCTATCTCTTTACATTTCGATTTTTTTATTCTCTTCCACCATAAAACCCAAGCTTTCGAGACGTCAAGTATAAAAAGTGTATCCGTGGAATCCTTTTCAATAATACAGGATACCTCGAATACACTTTTACTTTGCGCTATTTACTTTCCGCTATCTATTTTTACATCTTTGCTAGCTTTTTCTAAGCTTTTTTCTTTAAGCTTTTTCTTTAGCTTTAAGCTTTTTCTTTTGTACTTTTTATCAAATAGAATGCTTCTCGGAATACTCTTTCTCTTCCCGCGCTCTTACTCTTCTTCTCTTTCTTTCCAGCTTCTTTCTCTCCCATAAGCTATAGGCACAAAGAAGCATAAGGCTGGAGCCGAAGAGTCCGAAATTCAGAACCATGGTGGACATATCTCCGGTGGCTATCGCTCTTCCGTATTTGTCCACCCTTCCCTTTTCGGATGGCAGCCAAATACTCTCCAATGATTTGCAATTCTTCCAAATCTTCCTGAGCAAAGGTCTCGGTTTTCTCAAGAATTTCTCCCAATCTCTGGGCTAAATCATCTCTGCTGTAACCGCTTCCGATTTCTCCCTTCTTCTTTTCTTTGGATCCAATCGAACAATACGATTCTTTAAAGACCTGACTGTTTCCTCCTGGAAGGAATGGGAATACCCGTATTTTTCAATATAGCGACGAACTTCTCCCGGAAGGATATCCACCGGTACATAAATAGGATTTGCCGTTACGATCCAGCCCCTACAAAAGTAATCTCTTTCCCCGGATTTCCGAGAATAGGCTTATTGGGGTTTTGATTATAAGGATTTCGCTTATCGTTAACAATCGTATCTCCCGGACGAATAGAAGGTTTAAAGCCATTATTCTTTCCTCCGATACCGCCTATGCCTCCCCCTCGTTTTTTTCCTTCTCATAAAGCAACCATTGGAAGCCGGTTTTTTCCATTAGGGCAAAACCTTCTCCCAAAACACCATCCTTTCCAAGCAGATGATAGAGGCCATCCTTATCCTTAAGATATAGTTCTTCTTCAATACTATAAGCTCCTGCAAATTTCGGTCTTGTGGGAATTCTGTGGTTTCTTCCATAGGGAGATAATTACCGCTCCCTCGTCGGAAGGCTGGAAAACCAGAGCTTCCGTGGGATCCCTGATACTTTTTCTTCCTTGGTCACATTCAAAAGAGCATAGCGTTGTGCACGGGTAAGGGTTTTTTGAAGCGCAAGTTTCCGAAATCATCATTTTTCCTGCACAGAGAGTAAAACATACTTTTTCCCCTCAATGCTGATTTCCGGCTTAGCCTCTCTATCCTTAAAAGCTGTCTCTGCTAATGATACTGTCTTCCTCAGAAAACTCTCCCTTCACAAGCTTTTCCATGACCCAATCCTTTTCCACATAGAGGGCATAGCTCTGCTTTGTGATATCCTCTTTTCTGGTTTTAAAGTCTGTGGTATGGAAGGAGAAGTCCGCCTTCTTCAACCCGTACTGCAAATGATAGCCGTCCGTAGCCTTCGTTGCTTTTTCAATGTCGGAAGAGGATACCACTTCAAAGCGACTCTCCCGTATCGGTAGAGAAAGCTTATAAAAAGGCTGTTTTCTCTTCCTCAAAGTCCACATTTCCTTCTTCCGAAGTCTTTCTCCAAGGCTTACCGCCTTCAGATAATACTCTCCCTTGGGAAGGCCGTGGAGACGTAACGTTCCCTCCTGATAAAGCCTGTTCTTCTGCATCAGATATCCCTTTTTGGAGAATCCAAGTTTTTCCGGCTTTCCTAAAAGGGTCTTTACAATTCCGTCTGTAATCTCCTCCTCTTTCCCGTTAACCACCAGTTTTTCCGCTGAAGGCTTCCCTGCCTGCCGCATCCTTATAGAGCATAAATTCCACTCCCGGAAGGACAGCATTTTTCAGACCTTCCTGCTTCTTCATGCTGCACTCTTGTGGAAATCTGGAATGCGGTTCTCTCTCTGGGAAGCTCCAAAACATTGTCCTTCACAAAGTAAATCTGAGAATCTTCTCCTTTCTTCACCACAAAATTGTCCTGGTTATCAATTTGGAAATGCAGTTCTTTCATGGGATGGAGAGATTCGGGAAGGTTCTCTGCCGGAAGGATGCTGTAATCTCTCCTGCCACCAAATCTCCTGCCACGGTAAAGCCTCCGTTTTTCATCGGTGGTATAGGTTTTTTTCACTAACCGCCGTTTCTCCCTTGAAAAAGACCTTTGATTTTTCACCTTAAGTCCCTTCAGCTTTTCTTCGTTTTCCCAAAGCTCTCGCTTTTTGTCCTTCTCCTGATAGCTTAGAAGGGGGTCAATGCCGTAGTGGTTGAAACGAACCCCGGTCACTCTATCCACCTGAGTGCTTTCCTTCTCCAGTTCCTTTGCGGAAAAAAACGGAAGGGACCGTAGACCTTCTGATCCAGTCGATAACCCTCTGGGCTCCTTTTACTTCCTTCACATAGTAGTCCTGATACCATTCCAGGTTGGAAAAAGCTTAAGCGACCTTCTTCGTTACTTTCCTTCACCAAAAGGCTTTCCGCTACCGTCCTTTGCAGGATTTTCTCCTTTGCATCCAAATAAAGTCCATACTGTGCCCCGGACAGTTTCTCTCCGGTATGCTCCGCTTCCTTTACAAGATTTAAGGTTCCCGGAATTCTGGTATTTTTCGCAAATCCCGCCTTTTCCCTGTTGGCTGTTTCAGAAAGTCCTGCCTCTGCTGCCAAAACGCTTTCAGAGAACGGGCAAGCACTGCTTTTCCATCCTCCTTCGGGCGAACCGCAAAGAAGTACTTTTTCTTCTCCTGTCCGGATTGCTCCGTTTCGATGCTGTAGCCTGTAGGCGCCTTGGTCTCCACAAAGTAGTAAAGTCCCACGGGCAGCCCCTGAGAAAGAGGCTTATTTTCATAAGCAAGATTCTGTTTATTGCCGCCATCCTTCGTGGACAGCTTTCCGGATCCGTCTGTCGTAAAAGTCTCCCAGATACAGGTCATTTTCCGGCTTTCTCAGCACAAGATTCGGGTACAAGTCGGCAATCTTTCCGCCCTGTTCCAAAGCCTCCGCCTTGTCCGCCTTTCCGCTGTCCTTTACCTGATAGAGGGCAAATGTAGCCTTCTCCAAAGCCTTTTCATCGATTCTGTCAATCTTTGTCAAGCTTCCTTCTGCAAGAATTCGCTTTGCCTTTACCATCAGACTTCTATCCGCCCGTTTTTCCAGTGTAATGCCGTGGCTTTCCACAGCCTCAATGCTCTTTCCGTCCTTAGACAGACTAAAAAAAGTGCATAGTCTGTTGTTGCATTTTTTTGATAAAGGATGGACTGAGCCATTCTTTCCAAACGGTAATACTCTCCTGCCACCGGCTTCTCCAGGGTTTTTTTCGGTATTTTTCCCCATTATCCCAGGAAAATGCGGGACTCTCTTCCTTTTTGCTTCCATCTCTGTTGGCAAGATAAAAGCTTATAGGAAGAATGAGACACCGGAAAAGCATTTTGATCCTCTTCCGAAATTAAGATTCGGGTAGGATTATCCTTTAAAATCAGCTTTGCTCCATCAGAGGTATAAAAAAACCTGCCTCCGGTGAATTGTTTGCCGGCTGCTTTAATTCAGATTTCCGCTATTGGCATCAATTGTAAAAATGGAATTGCAGGGCCCTTTTTCATAGCCTCTTGGAGGGACTTCCTCACTAAAGCGATACTCCACTCCGGTCTTTAAGACACCTAGTAAACCACCCTCCTTCTTCATTTCCTCTTCCGTAAGAAGAATATAGGACTCAGTTTCCTGTGCTGTGCAAGGTATAACGGGAAGAAGCATCCCTGCTTTGCAGGAAAGTCCTCCGTCTTTCCGGTGATACGGAATTTTGCCCCCTTTCAGGGCATCTCCCGTCAGAACATTTCCTTCTCCATCCCTCTTTTCAAAGGAGAAGACCGTGGGGTAATTCCGAAGAACCACTCTATCCCCGTCCTTTTTCTCCCTGATAGTTCAGGGTACTGCTGCTTACAGGGAGTGCCGTTAGGAGTTTTTCTCACGCTCTACATTAAAGACAATACGATTGCTGAGGAGATATCCTGTCTCCGTATCAATTTCTTCCAAAGCATACTGTCCCCAGGGTAGAGCCGTTTAACTGCAGGCTTCCCTCATAAGTAAAAAGCCTCCCTGTCCATCCGGTACTGCCACCGCAGGAGCAGTTTCCACCTCTGCGCTTTCCCCAAATCCGATACCGGCAGGATACTCGTAAACACCGTCTTCTCCGTCTAACTTCACCATAGGGAATTCCTTAAAGTAATCTCCCTTCATCTCCGGATCCGGATTAATATAAAACTTAAATTTCGTCTTATAACCGGTCTTATCTCCCTTTCCTTTGGCCACATAGGAAACCTTAGGAAGACGAGGATTTTCTTCTTCATAGACTTTCTTAATTTCTGCAGAACCGGTTTTGTACTCCTCCCTTTCTCTAAAATTATAGAAAGCATCGGAAATTTCTTTTCCCTCATAAATCGGTTTTGATTTTCTCGCCTTCCCGCTTCCTCCTTATAGGGTCCGAAAAATTCTTCTATCTCTTTTATAACCTGTAGGAGCTTCCATCTCCATCAGGTAGTAAATATTTTCTGTAGGAAAATTTGAATCATATGCCTCACCGGAAAAACGCACCTGTCCTTTTGCATCGGTAACTCCATAGTCATGGGCCATACCCAGAAGGGCATCCTTACTTGCCGTTTTCAAAAAGGGTAAGTATTTTTTTCTTCAAAAAGTCCAAACTCCGCTCCTGCCAAGGGAAGACTTACCTTATTGTCTGCAAGGGAATCCTTCTTGTTAATGACATAGCGCACCTTCTTGGAGCCGGTGGAATAGTCAAAGGACTGGGCCTTTATCGACTTTTTCGCAATAGAATCCGGCTCTCCGGAAGCCTTTTTCACATATACCACATTTTCAAAAGGTGGTGTCGTATTTTCAATATCCGCCGTAATATCCGTGGAATAAGCCAAAACATAGGTATCGTGGTGGAATTCTTTAAAGTGATTTCCAGCTCCGTCACCAGGTCATGCTGGTCATCAAAGTGGCGAAGTCGCTTGGCTTCCCCTCCGTATCCGGCACTAGTGTGGCATTGTTGGGATCATTTACATCTCCGTTAATCTCTATAGAATGATCCTGATGCTTTACTCTATAGAGCTTAATGGACTTCATATCCAGGAATAGCCCTTTGGGAATCTTATCCAGCAGTACGGTTCCTCCGGTAATATTTCCTCCCAGAGGATTAATCAGCACCTTCCAGTTCATAACACCCTGATAGCGGGAACCTGCCTTTCCCTGTTCTCCCTCCTTGACCAAAAATCTTATTGGGAATCACCGGGTTTTTCCGGTTCCTGAGGCTGTTGCGTCATGAACAATCAGTTTCCGCCATTTAAATAGGTGGGGAAGCTGGTAGAGGTGATGGTCACTCTATTGGTGGTGCTGATGGTGGCTTCCTGTAAATTAAGCCCTGCCGCATTGGTAGTTTCAAAAAGAACATCCTGCCCTTCCTGATTCAGATAAACATAAATATCCATGTACAGGGTATCACTTAAAAGGATTTTTGCAAGTTCAGTTCTACCCTCTTCGCCACATTATCTACCGTCAGCTCACTGCCGGATACAATCTGTTCCGCAGTTCCGCTTCCGATTCTTGCCAGTGTGGGATATTTACTGTCCGATGCCGTGGTAATGGTAAAATACTTGGAATCCAAAGGCTGTGTCTGCCCGTTGGGCTTTTGGTATTTAAAGATATTTTGCAGGTCATCCTGTAATACAAAGTTCTTCAAATCCTCCATACGACTGGCATTTGCCGTAATTTGGAAACGGAAATAGGCACGCTTCTGCTCATCATCGTAAAAGCTTTGCACCGTCTTTCTCAGCATATCCTGACTCATCATCTGAGGATCCGCCACGGATTTCACCGTCTTAAAGGGGTTTATATCCTCCTTATGGGTATAGAGAGACAGGGTGGCATTACTACCAAAGTAATGATTTCCATCTTTTCTCGTCATATAGTACAGTGCCTTGGAATCGTGATTCCGGGACAGTAATCAATATCAAAACGCTCTTCTACAGGAACTGCGTTGTTTCGGATTACGGTTAATTCCACATTCCCCCTGCCGGAGCTCCGGTGCTGGGAAGATATGTCAGGTTTAAGGTAGCAATGGGAGTAACCCCATCGCTTGCCATAATGGTTTCCGTCTGTGTTTGATTCACAAGCTTGTCCCTGCTTGCCTTATCCACAAACAGGTTAGAGGCGGAAGCCCCTTCTCCATAGCGAAGATCCAGGCTGTTAAATTCATGGAATTGTCCATTGTTGATAACCAGCTTTTAATTTTTCATAATTTTTCCTTGGTGGTGGCCTTTACTCTCAGTTTAAAAGCGCCTTCCTGGAATCCGTTCCTGTTCCCTTGATTTCCGGAAAATAGATTTAAAGGGGCGAAATGGTTGGGGTTTCATTAAAGAGTTCTTCAGAAATTCCGCTGCCTACCCCGTCCCCTGTAGGATAGGTAGCTACCACCTGGGCCTTGTTCCCAATGCTTGTGTCTGTTCCGCTTCCCTGTAGAGGAAAATCCTCCGCAACAAGAGTATCAAACTCAATGCTGTAGGGCTCCTTAAAGCGGGTACCGAAGGCAGAGTCAGGGTATCTCCCCCATTAGGGCCTGTGCCCTTACTATAGGTATAGGATACATCATTAACGTCTCCAAAGCCTCTTCCCGCCAGATTCACATGATTGTTATTGGGCTTTAGAACGGTGGCTTCTCTACCCCCATAGCGAATGGTGATTCCCTTACTCTCATCCAGCGTAAGGCCCTTCCCCAGATTATCCAATACTCTGGCTTGATAGGCTGCCGCTCTGTTGTTATTAAAGTCCATTTTCCAACGGACACGATTTCCGCTAACCTGTGTTCCGCTCTTATTTAAGCTAATCTTCGGAATAGTGGTTAAAGCAAAGGTAGATCTTTTGCTCGTATCCTTGGGAAGACGAGCTTCACTTTTATGACTTAAGCTCACGTTATTTCTAAGGGTAGTGGCATTTTTATCCTTATATACCTCTCCCCGAATGCCGGTAACAATCCGAATCGTCTGGGGAGCACGAATCACTTCTCCGCTCTCCGGGGAAGGTATAGCTGTAGGTGCTCATACCACTTCCGCCTCCCGAAGCTTCCGTCATTTGGAGAGTCATATCCTGACCGGTTGAGGGATCTTTCTTTCCCAACCGGTGGCCGATTTAAAGACCTGATGATTGCTTGAAGCTGTCGGTAACGGTTAAACCGTTTAAGGCAACACCGGAGAATCCTCTCCCACAGTAATATTCCATGCCACCTGTCCCTTGGCAGGCTGAGCATCCGCCACCTTCTTTACCCCGGAAATCACGGATGGCAGGGGTGGAAAAATAATTTTATAATTTTGCTCCGGCAGGGAAATCTCTACAGGATTATCCGTCTTTTCCGTAAGCTTAGTAGAGTCCAGGCTAAAATCCAAGGTGATAATTCCTTTAATCTCCCCGTAAGCGGAAAGCTCAAAATCCTCTAAAAATTCCACTTCCAGCTCCCAATTCTTGGTGGCAGGATTCTCCCGTATTGTAAATTTATAGAATTTTTAGCGGGATATCCGGTATTGTAATAGGTACCGGCTCCTTTTGCCCGTAAAATAGAAGGAAGCTGAAGAGAATTTTTTTCTCCATTTTTACGGTAAAACTGTCTCCCGGTCTTACAAAGCGGATATCCATATGTAAGTTTTCCACTTCATAGGGAGAGTAATTCTCATTTAATTTCCAGCTAACGGTATTTCCTTCTTTTCCAACTTGCTGAAAATCCTTTTTGTCCTCCCCTGTTCTTTAGCTGTACATTGATGTTATTTAAAGTAAATTTTACATCATTTAAAAATATGATCTGTGGCATTGACCTCTCCTTTATAAATTCCAATGGTGGAGAAGCTATCCAGACTAAACTGAATTCGTTCTTTCTTGCTGAAGAAGGCCTTGTTTTTCCTTAACCTCCAAATCCTCCACAAGAATATCTTCCTTTTTTGCAGGTTCGGAATCTCTAAGCTGTTGATTCCCTCCTGCTTTTTCCTGCTTAATAGGAAGATGGGTTACCTGCAGCTTTCCCTCTCCTCCAAAGCTTCCTGAAGAGTAAAATTAATCTTTACACTGCCCTTTTTCCGGCTGAACCTCTTCCCAATCTCCGGTTTTTTTCTTCCTTAAGGAAAAACCTACATCATAAAGTCTAAGGTCATGAAGTACAAAGCCCTCTTCCCAGCACTTTCCCCATTCTCTGTATCTTGTTTCCCTTCGTTTTTTTGCTTCCAGTAAAGCCTCTTTATAAGCCCGGTACTGCTCTTTTCTTTCCTCCTCTAAAATCGGACGAACCAAAAATACAACGCCCTTCGGCAGACTTTCCGGATATTCCAGCTCGGCATTTACGGTAATCTCCTCATCCTTATATTGAAAATGCTTTTTCTCATTTCTTTCGATGGTAGAGTAAGACAAAGTAGGAAGTGCTTCCACTTCCGTCTCTTCGCCTTCCGCTTCCTTAGCACTTTCTTTTACCGAAAGCCCTTCCTGCTCTTTCACTTCCTGCTTTGAGCCTCAAGATTTTCCCGGGATTCTCCTGTTTCTTCATTGGTTCCTGCATCAGTGGTGCTTGCTTCAACTTTGGAGCTACTTCGGCATCTCCCTGTGCTACAGTCTCCTCCTATTCTCCTCTCCGTTTTTCCCGCTCAATCCGGTGGATTCCTCGGAAGATATCCCTTCCTCCGTAGCTTGCCCATTCAACACGGAACTATCCCTACAAGTCTTGAGCTTTCTCCCACAGCGGTAAAAAGCTCTGTAAGCTGATAGACACGGCCAAAAATAGTGCTAAAAAGCGCTTCATAATTACTCCTTCAACAGACATTCCTCTGCAAAAAGCTCTTGCTTTCCGTCTTTTTCCTCCGGAAAAGCCTTCCGCATTAGCTCTTTACCGAATGTCCTTTGTAAAATCGCCCTAATTTAGTTCTTAATTTTTAATTTTTGCACAATTCGTCTATCTCATATCGTCATTTTCTTTGAATTTATAACAAACAGAAAGAACTGCCATTGGGTTCTTTTTACAAGGAAATATTTTACATTCTGCGAATGATACTCCTTGAGAACGAAAAAGCAGAAGGTGAGCGCCTTCTGCTTTCTTCCCGTCTTGTGGACGGACACTTAAGTTGAGTCTATTTATTTCAGGAGATTTCCCATGTGTCGTGCTTATGGTCAGGAGGACACGAACACCGGGCAGTTATGAAGTTTACAAACCCAGGTATTTGCAAATTCACAACAGTTAGTTTTTATCTAACTGAGGCTATAATACACTTTGAATTCCTAGTTGTCAACAGGAAATTTCGATTTTTTTCAAAAAAATTTTTTCTTCACACTATTTTCAGCAATTTTTTCCGATGGAAAAATTTCTAAATTCTGAGCTTATAGCCCAAAAGCAATACTAAAGTAATACTAAAGCAACAGTCTCCCCGGAAGAAAAAAACAGCCCGGCAAATTCTGCCAAGCTGCCTTCTTTTTAAAAGTTTTTACCCGTTCTGTGATGCTTCCTGTGTTTCCAAATACTCTCTTAAAACATCGTTTAAATCTTCCGTCAAATCTTCCACGTTGATGCCATGGAGTTCACAAGCTTCTTCCAAAGACTCTGCGCTGGATGCGGAACAGGATACACAGCCTAAGCCGTTTTGCATGAGAAAAGGTGCAATCAGCTCATTTAAAGCCAGAATATCACCGATCTTCATATCCTTGGTAATTTCTTCCATAGCCTTCCTCCTTCTTTTCTTAAGAATTGGCAGCTAACAGTATATCACATCTGCTTTACTTTGTAAGGGATTTAAACTGTCTGTAATTTCTCCAATGCAGAATTGGGAATCAAACATTCCATATGTTCCTGATAATAGGCCTCACTGGCCATATTACCGTGTAATCTCTCTCCGTATTCCAGCAAAAGATTTGCCACGCGATTTAGCGTTTCCATATCTTCATTCTTACTATGTATAGAAAGGTAAAATTCCTTCTTATCCACGTCTTTATAAAGGCTATTGTTTCCTAAATCCATGCCATGAACTGCTTTCGCCGCATCAATCACTCTGTCTAAGCTCTGAAAACGGTATAAGCGAAGCCCTTCTTCTTTCTTTTCCTGCTGTCTAGTCTCCGTCTGAGAAGCATCTAACTCCTCATCACTGTTGTCTTCTGTCTCCTTCAACTGTTTCATCAGTCCGTGAGCGCCTTCAAGAATCTGGGTGGCCAGTTCTGAAATCCAGCCATTTTGTCCGTTGCTTGCGGTGGAAAATTTCGAAAAACGTGTATCTAATTCTTCCGGATCATCCACCTTAGAAATAATGAGCTGAACCGCACCGCCCTGTAAAGGGATAGCCTCTATCATCAGAGGGGTGTTGTCCATTGCAAATCCCACTTCTTCCTTTGCCTTTCAACATCATTTCATTAAAGAGCTGCTTAGCAGCCTGCGAGCCATAGGTCATATCCCTTAGATTTATATTTCTTGAAGATAAATCCAAACTGGATAAAGTACACTTGATGGAGTTGTCATCAATTTTCTCGATTTTCATGGCTCCTCCTTCTCCAAAATAAACTTCTTTTACCCTTACTGAAAAAGTTTATCGGTGTGTTCATCATACTATTTTTATCGGTACTTTTTGCAATTTGAATTACCCATTTTCAGAAATATTTAAGATGATACAATGTATAAAAAAATCATTTATAAAATAGTGGAATAAATATTTTTTATTATAATGAAATAACGATAAATATTTTTTTAAATTAACTGTATTGCTGATTTATAAGCTCAAAATCGGTATTCTGTATACAAGCATCGAAAGGAATTTCTATCGGAAAGGAATCTATGGAAAAACTTTGCTGAATACAAAATTTCCCTTTCTTTGTAACCCTGAGAGAAAACTACAGTCTTTCATATATGAGCAAACTTTCTCCAGCAAAGACATGCCTGAGAATATTATAATACATTTTCAGAAAGTAGGTTTTTCTATGATAAAAACAATTTTGGGATTTTTCTGATTGGCTTAAGTCTTCTTGCCGTAGCCTGTGGAAATAAAGGGACTTCCCCGAAGAAGGATAGCACCGCTGCAGTCGAAGAGACTAAGCAAGCTAATGACGTGTCTGTAGCGGAGACTAAACAAGGCAATGAGGTTTCCGTAGCAGAAACCACACAAGGCAATGACGTCTCCGACAGTCTTACGCCTGTAAAGTAGAGCAAAAGCTCTCCTTAACATATTCCAATCTGGTGGATCAGGAAAGTAGAGACCGGGTTTCCAATGCTTTGAAAAAAATGCAGGTCTGAAGGATGAGAAAATCAAAAGCTTTCTTTGCCGCTGTAGATGAATACAATAATGCTGTGGGAAAGGACAAGCTTGTACAGAAAATGACCACCATCGACAAGGCATTTTCCTACCTTGGATACGGATAAGCTGGTGGATGCCTGGTTAGATAAAGGGGGATATGTAGGTAGAAACTGTAGAATTACCACTTATTCTTTGATGGGGGATTTCATTACCGTAGGCAATCAGACTCCCGGAGACACTACTATGCTCTTTTCCGATTTTAATGCGATTTCTGCAAAAAACATTTTCACCGGAGAAGATAAGAAGAAATTTGACACCCTGTTCTCCTATATTGACGTAACAAATACGAAGGACAGCAAGGTTTTGGCCGAGGAAATTCAAAAATCCTGGAAGGAAAAAGAAATCTCTTTCCATAATGACAAGATGCATATGATTTCCGTCTTTATGACCATGGATGACAGCAAGAATAAGGTGCAGGAATTTGTAGGCCATGTGGGCGTTCTGGTTCAGGATGGAGACAAATATCTCTTTATTGAAAAGCTGGCCTTTGAGCTCCCCTATCAGGTGGATGAATTTAACAATCTCCAAGAGGTCAATGACTATTTAATGGGCTACTATGACCAGGATGCCGACGGTTTAAGTGCAAAGCCCCTGATTTTCGAAGATGACCATGTACTAAAGGAATATCGAGTAGTAGAATAAGACGGAAGCCACAGGGATATGCATGAGAAATAAGGAGAACCCATGAAAATAAAGAAAACACAAATCATCTTTTTCCCCGCCCTGCTGCTTTGTGTTTTTCTTTTTGCTTACTCTCAGTTTCTGTACAAAGGCTGAAAGCCCCAAACAGGACTATGGGGTATTTCTTGGAATGGATACCAAAGACCTTCATAAGCTAAAAGACTATAAAATGGTCGTTCTTGAACCTTCCAACTTTAGTGCCGAGCAAATACAGGAAATTAAAGAAAGGGGTACAAAGGTTTATGGCTACCTAAACATCGGCGCCCTGGAAAACTTCCGCCCCTACTATGAACAGTTTAAAAAGTATACCTTGGCTCCCTATGAAAATTGGGAGGAAGAATACTGGATGGATGTCAGCAATTCACAGTGGCAGGATTTTTCTAATCAAGAGCTTAGGAAAACAATATGCCGCCATGGGATTAGACGGTTTTTTTCTGGATAACACAGACATATATTATCAATATCCCAAAGAGGAAATCTATCAGGGCTTAAAAAGATTTTAACAGGGCTAAAGCAATACTCCCTCCCTCTAATTTTAAATGGAGGCGATACTTTCGTGCAAAAAAGCATAGAAGATGGTAGTGCTTTGAGCCCTATTTGACGGCGTGAACCGAGAATGCGTCTTCACCAAAAATCGATTTTACCAAGCCCTCCTATCTTTCTCAAGATAAAGAAAACTAAAGCCTATTATGAAGAATATTTGGAAAAAAAGCAAAAACTGCCGGCCTTTTCCGTCTATCTTACGGAATATCAAGCAAATTCTGAATTAAGTCAAGAAATCGAACAATACTGTAAAGAAAATGGCTTCCTTTGGTACAATGCGGAAAGCTTAGAGCTTAGATAAAGCAACATAGAGTTTTACTTCCCCTTTTATTTACTTAGTATGCAAAAAAATCTAAGGGCGGATTTCTTCGCCTTTTTCTATTTTTCAAGCTCTATATTTTCTATGGCAGAGCTTGTAATCCATTTTTCCCAAATATAGTTTGTACGGATTCCAAGATCAGCCCACAGGCATAGACATCCTTTTCTTCCGAAATAGCTCCTGCAAAAAGCCGCTTTTGTACTTTCCTGTAATACTGCCTTATTTACCCGATGAAAAAGACATTTGCATAAGACTTGTGGCAGACCAAGCTCTGCAAAGAGCATCCGAATCGCTATGCATTTGCTTTTATAAGAACTTCGATTTCTTTAGAAGCTCCCACCCATCCAAGGGCAATAATCAGCTTAGCACGAAGAAAGGCTTCTCCTTCTTTTTCCAAAAGCTCCGTCAAAAAAACTGCCAAGCAATCACAATAAGAAGTATAAAACGTTCTATACTTTTAACTTGAAAGACATACTGCCATCAAATAGGCAGTAAATGCTCTCTTCCTTTTCTCCTGCTCGCCCATCTTGCAAAGCTTTTCCCACAAAAACTTCAGCCCTTCTTCTCCATGACAATCAAAACTGTTCTCTAAGAAAAGCTGCGTCTCTTCTTCCCAGTCCTTACAGATTAGCTGATAATGATAAGCTATCTCCCCACTGTTTCCAAGAGCAGAAATAAAACGAATCCTATCCCTATCGGGGAAACCCTCCGCTTCCAGCTTACGATATTCTTCCTCTAAAACTTCTTTTTGAAAGCTCCGGCTTCTGTCCCCTTGCCTCTACAGCTTCTCTTGCATTTTTATTGAGTAAATCCGCCATAAGCTTTTCCCCCGTTATCTCTATATTCTTTTCGTATCCTTTGCATTTTACATCTTCTAAGGCTTAAAGCCTAGTTACAGTATCAAATATGATGGATTGACCACAACCTCATCCTATATGGGAATGCTCAAATACCTTTTTCTAGGCAATCATCTGGAAAGATACACTGAAATATGTATTCTCTCAGATCCCAACCGTTCTATTGTGATTTCTTTGGAATTAGGGCTTTATTGCATTTCCTCTCCTAGCGCCAGCCGTTCTATCCAGAGTTCTTTTTGAAGGCAATATGAGGCGGCAGCAGGAGCGTGCCTGGAAAAAGAGCTCTGGACAGGACAGAGCAGCGGAACAAAGAGAGAAGCCCCTAGTGCTTCTCTCTTGTTGCATTCACAAATCTTGTATATTGTGGTTGCCATCCCAGAGTAACGGTTCCGATGGGGCCGTTTCTTTGCTTGGCAATAATAACCTCCGCCACATTTGGAGTTTCGGAATCCTTGTGATAGTAGTCATCACGGTAAAGGAACATTACAATATCCGCGTCCTGCTCGATGGCTCCCGACTCTCTTAAGTCGGAAAGCATGGGGCGATGATCCGGTCTTTGTTCCACCGCTCGGGAGAGCTGAGACAGGGCAATCACAGGGCAATCCATTTCTCTGGCAATGGCCTTTAGGGAACGGGAAATTTCAGAGATTTCCTGCTGTCTGTTTTCCGAAGAACGCTTTCCTCTTTCTCCGCTCATCAGCTGTAAATAGTCGATCATAATCAGAGAAATACCCTTTTCCAGCTTCATCTTCCGGCATTTGCCCCGAAGCTCGGAAACCGTAATTCCCGGCGTATCATCAATCACCATATTGGCATGGGAGATACGGTCAATTCCCTCAATCAGATTTCCCCAATCCTCATCGGTAAGATTTCCCTTTCGCAGCTTATCCGCATCAATGGAGGTTTCCAGAGAGAGCAGACGATTTACCAGCTGCTCCTTGGACATCTCCAAAGAGAACACCATGGCCGGCTCCCGTTTCTTTACCGCCACATGATCCAGGATATTGAGTACAAAGGCGGTTTTTCCCATGGAAGGACGGGCGGCAATCAGAATCAAATCCGATTTTTGCAGTCCGGCGGTTCGATAATCCAAGTCAATAAAGCCTGTGGGCACACCGGTAATGGATTCCTTCTGCTTGGAAGCGGCTTCAATACGTCGAAGCACATTCATCGCTACCTCATCAATGGGAACAAATTGCCGGTTGTTTTTCTGCATCAACAGCTGAAAAATCCGTTTCTCCGTACTTTCCAGAATGGTCTCCAAATCTTCCTTCCCGCTATAGCAAAGCTCTGCAATCTCTTCATTGGTTTTAATCAAAGCACGCAGGGTAGACTTTTCCTTTACCATCTCCGCATAGAGACGCACATTTTCCTACACTGGGAACGGAAATCGCCAAATTTCTAAGGGTTTCCAGAGAAAAAACTCCGGCGGTACATCCTTCTTTCTTCGTAGACGCTCCTGCAAACTGACAAAGTCAATGGTCACGCCCTCGGAAGACATTTCCCGCATGGCATCAAACAAAATATGATATTGTCTGTTGTAAAAATCCTCCGGTACCAGAATTTCCAAAGCGGTCATCACCGCATCCCTGGTCTCGAATCATGGCACCGATGACACTTTCTTCCGCTTCCTTGGCATGAGGGTACGGTTCTTAGTACCGAGCGCTCTTCCTGTTCTGCCATTCTTTCTTCCCTCTCTACTTTCGGTCTAAAAAACTTCTCTCCTTTTCCTCATCATTTTCTGAAAAAAGAGAAGTCTTCTAATTGCTTTAAGCCCGTGGCTAAAAAGGTAATGAGTAATTGTTTTAGGCCTGTGGCTGAACGCTGACATGGAGGGTTGCTTCCACATCCTTATGCAGCTTCACCTTAATGTCATAGCCGCCGAAATTCTTCATCGGTACATCCAGCTCCATTTTCTTCTTGTCCACGGTAAGCTTATGCTGCTTCTTCAGTTCCTCCTGTACTTCCTTAGTGGAAATGGAACCGAAGGCTCTTCCGTCTTTTCCCGCCTTCATGGTGAACACCAGCTTAATGGCTTCAGCTTTTCCTTTAATTCCTTAGCCTCTGCCAGTCTTTCCTCTGCCAGCTTTTTCCGCATTTTGCAGCTGCAGCTTCAAAGTATTTAAGTTCTTTGCATCAGCCGGTACGCCGGTTTTGGTAGGTAAAAATGAAGTTCCTTCCGTAACCTTCGCTAACCTCTACGATTTCTCCCTTTTTTTCCTAATGCCTTTACATCCTTTAACAAAATCACCTTCATTACTCTACTTCTCCTTCCTCAATCATCTCGTCAATGGCCTTCTTGACCTGCACAATGCAGTCTGCCACTTCCCCCTCTTTAATCTGGGCTCCTGCCACGGTACGGTGTCCGCCGCCCCCCAGCTTTTCCATTAAAACCTGCACATTCATCTCATCGATGGAGCGGGCAGAAATGAACACTACATCATTTACCTTGGTTAAGACCACGCTGGCCTTAATTCCCCGAATATTTAAGAGCTCGTTGGCCGTCTTGGCACAAAGTACCGTGGGGCTTTCCGTGCCTTCACAGGAAACACTGCTGATGGCGAAGAAATCCCGGTAAATATCCGCCCGACTGATGGCCTCCGCCTTGGCCTGATAATCACTGAAATCTTCTCTGAATACCTTTCGGATTCTGGTGATATCCGCACCGCAACGTCTCAGATAAGCTGCTGCTTCAAAGGTTCTTACACCGGTCTGGTTGGTAAACTCTCTGGTATCGATCACGATACCGCCATACATCTGATCCGCCTCAATAGGCTTTGCCTTGATACCGTCCCGAATATACTGCATCATTTCCGCAATCAACTCGGAAGCGGAGGAGGCATAGGGCTCGCAGTAGCTTAATACCGCTCCCTGAATCGTTTCGGAGCTTTGTCTATGGTGGTCAAAAACCACCTTGGTCTTCACCATGGTGAGAAGCTCCGGTTCATCAATGATGGACGGTCTGTCACAGTCCACCACCACAAGCATGGTGTTGTTATCCACCAAATCCTTCGCGGTTTCTCCGTCAATAAACATATCCTTCGGATAGTCTTCATTTTCCAGAAAACGCTCTTTTAAGGGTAAAATGGTGGGGGTTACCCCGTTCTGTACAATATAAGCCCTCTTATCCAAGGCGGTAACCATACGATACACGCCCACGGAGGAACCCAGACAGTCCATATCGCTGTTGATATGTCCCATAATGAGCACCTTGTCTTTGGACTCGATTAACTCCTGGAAAGGCCTGGGCCTTTACTCTGGCCTTTACTCTGGTAACACGCTCCGTACTCTGGCTCTTTCCGCCGAAGAAGTTTAACTTCTCAGGGGTCTTTTACGATGGCCTGGTCGCCTCCACGGCCCAGTGCCATATCCATACTGGTTCTGGCATATTCATAGTTCTGGGCATAGTCTCCCGCACCGAAGCCGATACCTAAGCTGAGGGTTACGGAAAGGTCATTTCCCACGTCTACCTTCTTCACCTCTTCCAGAATGGAGAAGCGGTCATCCATCATTTTTTCCAAAGCGGACTGCTTTAGAAATGAAAAATATTTATCCTTTTTCGATTTTCTTTACTACACCGTTGGCAGAACCGATATAACGGTTAATCTTTCGGTCTACTAAAGCAGTAAGCAGGGGATCTTCTCACCTCTTCAATCTGCTCCATAACCTCTTCGTAGTTGTCCACATAGGCCAGACCTAATACGATTCTCTCCTCATCCAACTTCTGCTGTAATTCCAATTCTTCCGTTTCATCCCGAAGGTAAACCGCGATTAAACGGGTCTCCTCCGATAAGGTAACGGATTCCGGCTCTGCATCCTGCAAGGAATCCACACGAATCAGGTCAATGCAGTACTTTCTGTCCTTAAAGGAAGAATGCACCTCAATACCGCTCCGCTTTCCGTCAAAATCTCTTTCTGAATATTGGGGAAAAGGAAAGCAAATTCTTCTTTACCCCTGCTGTCTTTTGTAGATGTGATGGAAGGCTTTGTTTTCCCAAAAGAATTCCTCCCTCTTCATTGACAATACAATAGGCCGTAGGCATCTCTTCAAAAAGTCTGGCGTTGTTGTCATTTGCCTTTAAGGAAAATTCCAAAAGGGAGGACATCAGCTTGGACTTTCTGCTCTGATAGAGATACAGTACAAAACAAACATATACTACAGCAAAAAGAGAAGGACAAAAACGCCTTCCAATCGATAAAAGCTTAACGAAATTAAAATAGGAATCCACAGGAGAGAAAGCCAAATGGGCCACCGAAGATACTGGTCTATCGTCCCCGGTATTGATTTTCTTTTCTTCATCTTTCCTCTTTCTAAAATACGCTGTGCCCTATTATACCCTTTCTTTTCCCATAGGTAAAGATAGAGACGAAAAATCTTTTCTCTACTTAATAAAAAAACACTTTATCCTTAAGATTTTTCTTTATTGTCTTTCTCTTTTCCAGTCGTTACAATGATGCAGAGTTTAAAGGGATTCTATGATGATCCCAAGTCCATTTTAATGAGGTGAAATATGAAAAAATGAAAATAGCAGTAGCAATGATGGCATTAAGCCTTCTTTCCAGCATTCCCGCCATGGCAAACTGGAATAAGGGTGCGGGGGCGAACAGCAACCGTTGGTGGTATGAAAATGAAGATCATTCCTATGCACATTCCGGTTGGTTCTGGTTGAGACGGAAACAATGACGGTGTAGCAGAGTGCTATTATTTCGACCGGGAAGGTTGGGCATTACTTTCACCACCACTCCTGACAGCTACACCGTAGATGAGAACGGTGCTTGGGTTGTGGACGGCAGTACAAACCAAAGACGTGGAAGTAAAGGCCAGTCCAAAAAAGACCACCACTGTAAAAAAAGAAACAGAGAAAGAACGGTGTAATCAAGGAGTATAAGGTACACGCTTCCGGATCTTCCACCGGTGTTGCGCCAAAAGCAGGGCGAAGTCAACGGAGCAGACTTTAATAGGGAGCATCCGGCAGACACCGGCGAAAAACTAATACCCTATCTCTTAAAAGCAATTTTATATAAAAAGGGAATGTAAAATGTTACATTCCCTTTTTAATATAAAATACACCAAGAACTTCTTTGCCAAGTGCCTCGCATTTCTTCTTTGTCTTTAAGAAGCTTAAGAAGTCACTTTGTGCCGGATAGGCTAAAACCAGATATTTGTGCTCTGACAGAGCCTGTATTCCTTCCGGACTTTGCAAAATGTCCTCTGCAGCTCTTGCAGAAAGGGGGTTTCCTTCTCCTACATTCTGTACAAGCTTTTCTCTCATTTCTCCTTTTGCACCGATAAAGAGGATCTCTTCCTGAATTTCCTTTTTCCTTCGCCAGCAAAGTAAGATTTGCCTTGGAAAGACGGAACAGCTCTTCCTCCGTTTCACACCTCTCATTTTCCCCAGCAAAGCTTTTTCAGACCATTTCTTAAAAAGCCCCTGCTTTTTATAACGCTTCTTACTGCCTAAAACCATAAGACCATAGGACATCTCCAAATCTTCCTCTCTAGGGAAGCTCCTTGGCGAAGAGATAAGGAACGGTAATCACCGCTACAGACAAAAAAAGCCTCCCAGGAAAATCCCCAAAAATAGCATATTTGACTAAGGTTTTTCTTGGAAATCCCCTGGGTTCCCGGGACTTCATCTCCCTTTGCTTCCTTTTCCTTTTTCTTCCAGTCTGTAAGCTGTGTGAAGCTTTTTCCACCCTGTCTATTTTTTTGCTGCTGCCGTTGCAAAAGCGGAAATTCTGTACGTTCTGAGACTGGTTGCTGTCCGGACTATAGCTTCCCACTGTTTTTGGCCGTATAGACGCTATCGGAAAGAATTTTCCAGCTTATGGGCGAGCAGATTTTCATCAATTCCGCCTTTTTTTCTTCTACATAAGCAAGGACCGCATCTCCCATTTCATTGTGCAAAGCTTTTTCGCTGCTTCCAACAAGATAGATAGAAACAATAGCACTTTTTGTCATTTCCCTCTACATAGATGAGATCCGATAAATCTTTCTCCGCTACCTTTCCCCCGAGGCGCTTTGCGATATCACTGTAAAAAGTACCGCTTTGCAAAGCATCACTGTAGGCCTGGCTTATCGCAGAAAGTCTTGCTGCAATTTCCTGATTGCTGAAGTCTGTCCTCCCTCTTCTAAAGGAAGATAAAGGTTAATATCCCTTTCTCCATAGGAAGTAGGGTCAATTTTCATCAAAGCGGAATTCCTAGCTTTCTCTCTCGAAGAAAGCAAAGCCTCCAGTCTTTTCCGCTCATTTCGGCATACTCTAAAGACTGTTCCTTTTCCTTTGCCTTCTTCTCCGCACTTTCCTCCGTGCTTTCCGTTTGACTTTCCGCCTTCTGACTTTGCAAAGCCTTATAAAGCTTAAAAGAAGGAAGGGCTAAACCGAAAAGCACCGTAACAAGAAGAATCCATATCCCTTTCCGTAAACATAAAGCCAGTAATCCGGGTAAATCCAAAACCACCTCTTCTTGCAGTTCTCTTTCCATAAAATACAGTTCTCCTTTTTTATTCATAACGAGTATCGTGCCAAAGCGTGCGATATCTCGTTGTTTTTCTTGAATCCTCTAATTCCTTATCTCGCAGGCATTTTTACTCCCTGCAAAGCTTCCAGGGAAGAAAATGAAATAAGGCCTCCAGCACGCCGCCTCCGATGGCTCTGGCCTTGTCGGAAACATTCCGATACTCCACCTCTGCGCCTCTGGGATCCACATCTCCCGCCTTCATACCGGGAAATACGGAAATGCCTTCCTGCAACATTCCTCGAATTATGCCGGAGATTTCCGTCCGCATAGGAATACCATTTACTACTCCGCAAATATCTCCGGCCTCCACCAAAGTACCGATGGGAAGAGTTTGTTCCAAAATCCCTTCCGCCGGTGCCCGAAGCACCCTTTCTTTCCCATATCCGCCGATGATTCCAGGAATGCCGGTATTGGGAATGGCAGATCCCTTAAGGAGCACTCTTCCCAAATCATGGCCTCTTTTACTTTCTACCACCGCATGGCAATCCACCCTGCCGTAAATCCGGGACCTATGCCGATAACAAGTCTTGCATCCTCCATACAGGTTCCCAGATTCTTCTTGGCAAAGAATAGCATCCACCACAGCATCCGGCTGTAGTCTGTGTAGGAAGCTCTTTCCTCATCCACCACCACAGGTACTTTTTGAGAAATAGCCGCACGTATTTCTTCCAAGCTTTCTCGAACCGCCGTAATGCCTTCCACACTGCACTCTCCCCAGCGAATCGCCTCCGAAAAAAAGCAACATTTCTACGAACTGCTGTGGGAATCGTCAAATCACTGTGGCAAACGGATATTCCCGCACGATACAGCCGAATGGAAATTCCGTTGCCAAATCTCCTGCTCCCCGGATAAATACAAGCATAAAACCTTCCTTTCAGAAAAACAAATCTTCTGGCAAAAAGAAAATATCACCTATAATGAAGTCATCAGACAAGAACTTATAGAGCTGTAAAAACTCCTGTAAGAGCTTTCATGACAAAAATCCTCACGTTATCAGACTTTGAGTTTTGATTCTACCATAAGTCTTAAAAAGAGCATAGTGAAAAACCGTAAACAAAAAGGATGAAAGCCACTTGAGACAAAAACCCGTTTTTCACAAAGAAAGGAGACATTTTGACGAAAACAGCAAAGACAAATCGATGACAACTGCAAAAGCAAACTCTTTCGAGTTCCTCTGTCAGAGCTCTCGGCATAAAAAGGTGAATGCGTAATCGGTAGCGGAGGAAAGAGCAGTTTATTAAAGTCCCTCTCCCTGGAGTTGTCTCAGAAAGGCTCGTGCTTCTCACCACCTCCACCCATATCCTCCCCTTTTCTCATTGTGAAAATATCTGTTTCTCGGATGAAAATGTTTCAATCTCCGATGAGAATATTTCAATTCTCAATGAAAATGCTTTAATCTCCGATGAGAATGTTTCAACTCTCAAAGAAAAAATTTTACTTCCCGGTGAAGATATTCACTCCGAAGAAGAGGCCTTGAAAAATTCGAAAGTTCTCCTTCAAAGAAAAGTTCTGTCCTTATGGAACAAGTCTAAAAGACCCATTCTATGCTTGGGAACTCTGGAGAAAAATGGCAAGCTTTCCCCCTTCCCCATGCCCTTTTCTAACTTAGAGCAAATGGCAGACTATGTCTTGGTGGAGACGGACGGCTCTAAACGATTACCCCGGAAAAGCCCATGGGCAGAATGAACCGGAGATTCCAAAGGAGAGCAAAGAACAGTATTGGTATTCGGGCTTCCGCCCTTCATAAACCTATCTCTGAAGTCATTCACAGAGTGGAAATTTTTCCAAAAACTTTTTCCTCCGACCTTAACCCCGACACTCTACTGACTAAGGAGCTTCTCTTGCAGGCTTTCCGTAAAGAAAAACTTGGGGGACTGCCTTTTGTGAATCAGCTGGATTGTCTCACAAAAAGAAGCAGGGAACTGCTTCTTTTTCTTACAAAAAGGGCTTAGGAAAAATGGTTTGCGGCAGCTCTTTAAAGAAGGATCCGCTCATCCCGAACTATTTATTTTTATAAAATAAGTTTTTGAAAATACTCAGTTTCGTTTAAAAGCTGCCTTTATAACAAGAGCTTTTTATAATCGCATCCGAAGAAGCTGTTCCATCTTCAGAATGGCTTCTTCCGTATCCACATCCCAAAGCTCAAATTCTCTTTCCACAGGGATCTTATGAATTTCTTCCACCGGAATCATGCCGGATTTTAAAAAGTACGCCTCCACCCATGATCCACCGTTAAATTCCGCAGATTTTCAAAAATACTTCTTTGGAAAAAAATCACCCGATTCCCCCTTCCGCCTGATAGCTCAAACGGTAAAGTTCCTCCGGATTCTCTGAAAAAGCATCCACAAGGTTTCTTAAGCTTTCCTCAGAAAGCAAAGGCTGATCCCCTGTTAAAAACATGCAGGCATCCCAGGACTTTGGCCTGTTCAGAAGAAAGAGCCACTCGAATGGTATCACTCTGCTCACTCTCTTCATGCATCAAAACGGAAAAATGCATTTCTTTGGCCAGCTGTTCCACCTCTTTAAAACGAGTCACTACCAAAGGCGTATCCAGAACAATCTTCCCGCCCTTTCCCCGTTTCTTTTTTTCCTGCACGGTAGCGTCACTGTCCTGAATTCGTTCAGAAAGAGACCCACGCCTGATAATTATAGAAAAATGGGATAGGGTATGAAAGGTATAGGGAAATCATGGGCTTTCCCCGCTATTCTTTCCAATAATTTATTTTTCCGAAGCGTCTGCTCCAGCCGGAGGCCATAACCTGAAAAGCCCAAATGTTTCATTATCTCTTCCTCCCTATCCCTACACATAACTATCTTCTTTTTCCCAAAAACTTTTGTCCTTTAAAAAGCTCTTATCCTTTAAAAAGCTGTCTTCCCTGTACGAATTTAGCCTGCAAGCTGGGCACTTTCTTCTCGGTATACAGCACCTCAAACGTTCCTTTACCGTCTGTGTCCGAACACTTCTTCTTTTTCATGGAAGACTAAAAGCATCCTTCATACCCGGGCAGGAAAGATCCCACCTTTCCAAAGAAGCTTCCCCCGGAAAGCGTTGCCAAGCAGAAGGCTTCCTCCAAGGTAAGAGGGGCAAGGCTTTGATCCATGAGACGGAAACGAAGCTTTGATACGGAAATGGCATCGGTGATGGCTCTTAGCATGAAGATTTGCTCCTCCTGCCCACATCCGTTCCCAAACCGACCTTCACATTTTCCTCTAAAAATGACGAATCGGAGCCGCTCCGGAACAGAGGTTCGTATTGGACTGGGGACAATGACAAATCGTCGTTCCCCTTGCCTTTAAGGCGGATAGCTCATCTCCTCCGTATATACACAGTGCGCCATGATGCTATTTCCCAAAAGACCGTAGCGATCGTAAGTATCTCCGTAATGCTTGGCATCGGGACAAAGCTCCTTTACCCAGGCAATCTCTCCAAGGTTTTCCGACAAATGGGATTGCACCGGAAGCTTGTATTCCTTAGCCAGCTTTCCCAAGCCCTCCATCAAGGCATCAGAACAGGTAAGGGTAAATCTCGGCGTAAGAATGAAAGCTACAATTCCGCCATTCCTTTGGAATCTCCGAAAGCCAATCCCTTGTGTTTGAAAGGATTCCTCCGCAGTATGCTCCGTTAAATACTCGGAGAATTTCGATCCATATTGACCCTTTCCCACATAGGACACCAAACCGCTTTTCTTCCAAAAGCTTCATAGAAGCAAGGTGGCATCCTTGTGAAGGGTTCCAAAAGATAACCGCTCTGGTAGTGGCGCTTTCCCTGCAAGTCCTCCACAAAATCCTGATAGCCCCTTTTCAGCATAGTCCAAGTTCTGATATTTGGCTTCCTCCGGAAAGGTATTGACATTCAGCCAATCCAAAGCTCCAAGTCCATCTTGGTTTCCCCAGAAACCGTACTGAGGCCCATGTAAGTGGAGATCCACCATTCCCGGAATAATCAAATCTCCGGAATAATCCTTGATTTCCACAGAAGACAGCTCCTTGGGGAGACTTTCATAAACCCCTTGGCATAAACCATCCTTTATGTGCAGATAGGCATTTTTCCTTACAAATCAGGTTCTTTAAATTCTCACTGTAACAAATATCCCCTCGAAGCAAATACTCCATGGATTCCTCCTTAATCGAAGCTTACAGCATAATATACTTCAAAAATAAAGATGAGCGACAGTACATACATCAGCGGTGTCAACTCCCTGGACTTTCCTGTGAAAAAGATGAAGCACGGTGTAGCTGATGATACCGAAGGCAATTCCCTCGGAAATGGAATAGGTAAAGCCCATAGCACAGATACAGATAAATGCAGGAATAGCTTTAACCATATCCTCCCAGTCAATCTTCGTTACCTGCTGCATCATGAAAAAAATCCTACAACAATCAAAGCCGGTGCTGTAGCAAAGGATGGAATGGCAAGGAAAATCGGAGAAAGGAATAGGGACACCAGGAAGAGTCCTGCAGTCACCAATGACGTCAGGCCGGATCTTCCTCCCTCTGCAATACCGGATGCGGATTCTGCAAAGGTCGTAATGGTGGAGGTTCCCAAAACGGCACCTGCTGTGGTTCCTAAGGCATCCGCCAAAAGAGCGCCCTTAATAGCAGGTAACTTTCCCTCTTCATCCAACATATTTGCCTTGGATGCGCAACCGATTAAGGTTCCCAAGGTATCAAAAACATCTACAAAAAGAAAAGCAAAAAACAACTACCAGGAAATTCAAAGAAAAATACATTGCTCAAATCCATCTTAAAGAAGGTGGGCGCAATAGAGCTGGGTACAGAAATCAGGGAGCTTGGAATCAAGCTGTAGAAGCCTGCCTCGGGATTCGGAACATAGAGTCCGGTCAACTGACAAAAAATACCTAAAACCCAGGTAACAATAATACCGATTAAGATGTGCCCTTTAATATTCTTTACTACCAAAAGAGAAGTTACCAGCACACCGATTAAGGCCAGAACCACGGTAATTCCTTCAGAAGCAAAGCTTCCCGCTTCGATAGACTTCTTAAAAGAAAAGAGTTACCAGAGTAGCGCCGTCCACAACAATGTGAGCGTTCTGAAAACCGATAAAGGTAATAAAGAAGCCTATTCCCACAGCCACAGCCACTTTCAAGCTCTTCGGAATCGCATTGAATATTGCCTCTCGTACATTGGTCAAGGAAAGAAGGATAAAAATAACACCTTCCACAAAAACTGCTGCCAAAAGCCGTTTCCCAGTTATAGCCCATCCCAATACCACCGTATAGGAAAAATAAGCATTTAGTCCCATACCTGCGGAAAGCACGAAGGGAAGGTTTGCCAGAATTGCCATAAAGAAGCTGGCCAAGGCTGAGGCTAGGGCTGTTGCCGTAAATACCGATCCGGCATCCATTCCGGAAGCTCCGAGAATTCTGGGATTCACCGCCAAGATGTACGCCATGGTCATAAAAGCTGGTGACTCGGCAATGACCTCCGTCTTTACATCCGTGTTCTTTTCTTTCAGTTTGAAAAATTTCTCCATCTGTCGTCCCCTATGAAAAATAGACTGTATATGAAAACGGGTAGTGACTTCACGACATGTTCCTACTGTCCTCAAGCATGTTTTTGCCTCCTGCCCTCTATTTTACTCCATTTGTTGCTTTTACGATGTCTCCTCTTTTTCAAATCCCCTTTGCTACACTTAACAGCTATACAGAAGATTGTACATCAAGTCTCGTAAAAAGAACACCAAATTTTTTTCGTTTCTACAATTTTTTCTCAATAAATGCATTTTATATTAGATATTTTGTATAAGCACAAGGGAATAAAATAAATAGTTTTTATTGTTTCAGCAAATAACTTATGGTACAAAAAGAGAATTTATGCAATAATTAGTATAATACTCTTCAAATAGGCTAATTTATTAGTTATTTTTTTATAGGGGACATAATATGAATAATCGATTACAAGCAATTCTCTCAAAAGTTTGTTTTAAAGGAAAAGGAAGCCGATCTGGTTATGAAAAATGCCCGCATTCTGGATGTTTTTACCGGCAGTATTTATTCCGGTGATGTGGCTGTTTCCCAGGGCTATATTGCCGGAATCGGGGAATACCGGGAAAGAGAAATCGATGCCAAGGGCAATTTCTGGTTCCCGGTTTTATAGATGCCCATTTGCATCTCGAATCCACCATGGTGACTCCCCATGAATTAATCACTCTGGCAGCTTTGAAGGGAACTACCTGCTTTATTGTGGATCCCCATGAAGCCTGTAATGTTTCCGGTAAAGAGGGTATCGATTACATTTTACAACAAAGCGAGAAAAGTCCCGCCAATGTCTTTGTGATGCTTCCTTCCTGTGTACCCTCCACGGAGATTGACGACAACGGCGCTGTCTTTTCCGCAGAGGATATGAAGGAATATCTGGATAACCCCCGTATTTTAGGGCTGGGGAGGTAATGGATGATTATAGTGTGATTCATCGGGAGAAGAAAATGATGGAAAAAGCTCTGCTGTTTTTTCCCGGCATGTTTTAGACGGTCATGCCCCTTTCTTCCCAAAGAAGACTTGCAGGCCTATGCCTTAAACGGCATTCAAACGGATCACGAGGCGGTGGATTTTGACTATGCCCTGGAGCAGATTCGCGCGGGAATGCACATCCATATCCGGGAAGGCTCCGCCGCAAGGAATTTAGAGGCTTTGGTTAAGGAATACTGGCTCACAAGATGGATACCAGAGCATTTTTCCTTCTGTACCGACGATAAGCACATTGAAGACATCATAAGAGAAGGGCATATCTCCCACGCCGTTCGAAAGGCTATTGCACTGGGGCTTCCCACCTGCTCCGCCTATCAAATGGCCACCATCAATACCGCGGAATGTTACGGCTTATCTCAGCTGGGGGCTATCACCGTGGGCAGACAGGCGGATTTTCTTCTGATTTCCGACCTGGAAAAATGTTGAAATCACAGCCGTATATCACAAAGGAAAGAAAGTGGTGGAATCCGAGCATTTAAGCATCCCCCGCTGTCCTTCGAAGCTGAAGAAAACCGTTCACCTCTCTCCCTGAAAGAAAGGGCTTTTCGTTTGCCCATTTCCAAGCAGGAAGTAAATGTCATTGCCATGGAAGAAGGGCAGATTACCGCAAACGTTTACAGGTGATGCTGAAACGATGCAGCAATTTTACCGAGAAGAATATCCGAATATCAGAAAATCGCCGTTATAGAGCGGCACAAGGGAAGCGGAAAAATCGGCCGGGGCATCTGCCAGGGCTACGGCATTCATGGGGGTGCCATTGCCAGCTCCGTCAGTCATGATTCCCTACAACCTGATTGTGATTGGGGACAATGACCGGGATATGCTTAGCCGTCAATGAACTCATCCGCCTGCAGGGTGGATTTGTGCTGGTGCAGGGAGGAAAGGTTTACGATTCTCTGGCCCTTCCTATTATGGGGCTGATGTGTGATTGCGGTTTTATAGAAGCGAACGCACATCTGGAAAACATGAAGCAAAAAGCCCACGAAATGGGAGTCCCCGGTGGAATGGATCCCTTTATCAGTATGTCCTTCCTGGCTTTGCCGGTAATACCGGAGATTCGCATCACCCCAAGAGGGCTTTGTCTGGTGCAGAACGGGAAGCCGAGGTTGATTCAGTAAGTAGCCGTTATTCTATTTTATGCAGTATGGTACTGATTTCGGGGCACGCTCCCGCTAAGCTCGCCTTCGTAGCTGTTCTAAGTTCAAGCTACGCTTCGCTTGCTTTCACTAAGAACAGACGGGCTCACATTGCCCCGTCATCAATACCATACGCATAAAATTCCTGTTTGGCTTTTGTCTACGCCATCCCTTTCCTAAAAGATGTCTTTCCTTACGGGCTCACATTGCCCAGTCATCAGTACCATACGCATAAAATTCCTGTTTGGCTTTTGTCTACGCCATCCCTTTCCTAAAAGACGTCTTTCCTTACGGAATCACATTGCCCTGAAATCAGTACCATACGCATAAAATTTTGCTTGGCTTTCATCTATACTTTCCTTTTCTTTAAAACGACATCTTTCCTTACAGACTCACATTGCCCTGAAATCAGTACCATACGCATAAAATTCCCATTTGGCATCCGCCCTGAGCTTCCTCTTTAGATATAACCATTTTCTATATCCAGTTCAAAGAAATCTATTCTTTACAATACCGCCTCTTTTCTTTAGGATAGAAACATTACAAAGGACGTTTTTTTCTATAGAAATAAGAACTTTTGAAAACCGTAAATCTTGACCTGCAATACTTTTTCTCGATTTTTATAGAAAGAAGGATTCCAAATATATTTTTCTGAAATGAGGGAGTTAGTATGGGTAAGAAAAATGGCTGAGTATTCAGCAGACGGTTTGGATTGCTTTAGGGCTTTGTTTGGGTTTAATCTTTTGGACCCATTATGCCTGAATTTTTTCTACACCCCTCTGAATCTGATTGCCACTATTTATATGTCTTCCTTGAAAATGATGATTTTCCCCTGGTATTTTGTAGCTTACTGACCGGCATTATGGGTATCGGCTCCATTGCCAAAACCGGAAAAATCGGCCTCTATTCTCTTTTGTGGTTTACGGCAACCACCCTTTTCGCCAGCACTCTGGGATCTTTTTCCTCCCCGAGGCTTCTCCATCTTGGCGTGGGAGCCCGGATTGTCGCTACGGACGTAAAAAGTGGATGCAGTTGAGTTTTAAAAGTCTTCTGGGAACTTTAGAAAATATCATCCCATCCAATCCCATTGCAGCATTCTCCGAGGGAAATATGCTGCAGGTGCTTTCCTTTGCCATCATTATGGGACTTGCCTGCCTCTCCCTAAAGGAAAAAGGCGGAGCCCTTTGTGAAAGCTTTTGTACCTCCATTCATGATATTTCCATTTTTATCGTTTCGAAGATTATGCTTTTCACTCCCATCGGCGTTTTTGCCTGTATGGCTACGGTAATGTACAGTAACGGTATCAAGACGGTTCTGCAGCTGGGACAGGTTATGCTGGCCTTATACATTACCTTTGCCCTTTATGCATTGGTCGTGTATGGAGGAATTGTGAGAGTAATCGGAAAGATCCCTGTAGGCAGGTTCTTCACCTCCATTGCTCCGGCTAGCTTGAATGCATTTTCCACCTGTTCTTCCAACGCTACTCTCCCCTATCTATTGAATGTGCAGTGGAGTCCTTGAGGTTCCGGAGGAAGTGGCCTCTTTAACACTTCCCTTTAGGAGCTACCATTAACATGGATGCGGTGAGTATTCTCATGTCCTTTATGATCAGCTTCTTCGCTTCCGCCCTGGGTATTCCGCTAACCCTGGATACCATGATTACGGTTTTGGCCGCAAATACCTTGCTCAGCATCGGAACTCCGGGAGTGCCCGGCGGGGCTATTGCCGCCTTTGCTGCCCTGGCTCCCATGGCAGGACTTCCCATCAACCAAATCTTGGGAGTGTATATTTCCGTAAATACTCTAGCGGATATGGGTGCCACCACCGTCAATGTGATTGGAGATATTGCCTGTGCCACTGCCATCAGTAAGCAGTTGGAGAAAAAGAACGGATAAAGAACCCGCCTAAAAAGGAGTCTTTAAGAATAAGATACTTTAAGAATAAGATACTCCAAAAAGCAAGTTCCCGATTGTACAATCTATGCATAAAATACGGAACTTGCTTTTTACTTATTTTCTTTATAATTTATGAGAATTTTACGTTTTTAAAGAAAAAGGAGTATTTATGGGAGAATCTTATTTTGACGGCGGTTTATTGCAGCTTATCGGATGGTCACTTTTAGGAAGCCTTATCACAGTATGTACCTTTTGGAATCTGCTTTCCCTGGGCTATCTGCATGATTTATAACTGGGAAATATCCCACACCGTTATTAACGGACATCGTCTCCGTTTTACCGGCAAGGCCACCGGACTGTTTGTACAATGGATTAAGTGGTTCTTGCTTTGCATTATCACCTTTGGGAATTTACAGCTTTTGGCTCGGTATTGCCTTTTAAGAAAATGGAAGGTAGCCCACACCGAGTTTGCGGACTAAAATTTGTTAACCGAGATACATTCTATGTTTTATCTGCGAGGGAAGGCTTGAAGTCCAACGTCCTTTTATCCTTCCTTTCTACACCACCCGGGAACTGCCGACAGCAGAGTCCGGGTGTATTCTTTTTGAGGATTTTGAAAAATCCTTTCGCAACCCCCTTCTTCCACAATTTTCCCTGCCTGCATTACCTCCAATCCTATCGCTGATGTAACGAACCATAGCCAAATCATGAGCCGTAAAAATATAGCTAAGTCCCAGCTCCTTTTGTAAATCCTTTAAAAGGTTTACAATCTGAGCCTGTATGGACACATCCAAGGCGGAGATCGGTTCGTCGCAAAGGATAATTTCCGGTTCTACTATCAAGGCTCTGGCTATTCCGATTCTTTGTCTCTGTCCGCCGGAAAAGGCATAGGGCATTTTTCTTCTATCCGCTTCAGCTAAAGAAAACCATTTCCAAAGCCTTTTTTTATCTTTGTCTCTTCTTCTGCACGGAGAGCTTTAGACGCCGTAAAGGCTCTTTTAAAATTTCCTCTACGGTCCAATGGGGATTTAAAGAAGAATAGGGATCCTGAAAGATAATCTGCATCTTATCCTGCATTTTTCCGTATGGCCCTTTGGTCATCCTTTCTAACTTCCTTTCCATGAAAATAAACTTCTCCCTCAGTTCTCTTTAAAAGGCCCAAGAGGCAACGACCAAGGGTACTTTTTCCACAGCCCGATTCCCCCACCAAACCGTAGCATTCTCCCTTATACAGGTCCAGGTCCACCTCCTGTACCGCATGGGTAGCAATCTTTTTCTTCCCCAAAAATCCCTTTGATAAAATATCTTTTCTATTCCTCTGGCAGAAAGAATAAGCTCCTTATCTTTCATTTTTTTCTCCCTAATCTTCTTTCTATTCTTAACTACATTTTTAGATGGTTTTATATTTTTCCCTCCGGAAGAAATTTTTGTGACAGAAAACTCTATGATTTTCGGAAAGCCTTACTTCCTCCGGTAAGGAGCCTTGACAGGCATCTATCCTTTCCTTGCACCTTTCATAGAATGGACAGCAGATAAATTCCTTTAAAATCGAGGGCGGATTCCCCTCAATGGCCACCAGTTCCTCTTCCTTGTCCTTTTCCATACTGGGAATAGCCGCTAAAAGGGCTTTGGTATAAGGGTGCTTGGGCTCTTGGAAAATCTCTTCCACCCTTCCCTCTTCCATCACCTTTCCTCCGTACAAAATCAGAATGCGTTTACAGCGTTCCTTCACCAAAAGAAAGGTCATGGCTAATCAAAATCAAGCTTGTGCTTCTCGCTTTTACCCCTTCCAAAAGCAAATCCAAAATCTGAGCCTGCAAGGTTACGTCCAACGCAGTGGTAGGTTCATCCGCAATCAGTAGTGCCGGAGCGCAGGATAAAGCCATGGCAATCAAAACCCTTTGCCGCATACCGCCGGAAAAACTCATGGGGATATTGCTTATATTTTTCCTCCGGATTTGGAATCCCTACGGAAGCAAGTAAAGCAATTGCTCTTTCTTTAGAATCCTTTTTTTGAATCCTTGATTCCTAAAAATGCCCCGCAGAATTGCCAGCTTTCAAAAGGCTGTATCAGGGCATCCATGCCGGAAAAACGCTTCCTTATCTTTAGTCCTGACAGAGCTTCCATTTTTCTTCCTTTGTCTTTCAAAAATCTCTCTCAGCTGTTCTCCGATGGGAACCAAGGGGTTCAGCGCAGTCATGGGATCTTGAAAAATCATAGCCATACAGCTCCCCCGTAGAGACAAATATTCTTTTTCCGTCAAATTTCGTAAATCCAATTCTTGAAAAAGAAGCTTCCGGGCAGAAACTTTTTGCTTTTTTTCCGGCAGTAATCCCATAATCGCCTTCATGGCCATAGATTTTTCCGCTTCCGGACTCCCTGATGATTCCCAAAACTTCTCCCTCCTCCAGAGAAAAGCTGACGCCGGAAACCGGATAGACCTTCATTTTCCCATAGGGTATTTCCACCTGCAAATCTTCAATTTCCAAAAGCATCTTCTACTCCCTTTCTAAGAGAAGCGATTCCCTAAGGGCCTCGCCCCATTGATGGAAAGACAAAACCGTAATAATAATCAAAATTCCCGGAAGAATAGCCATGTGGGGTGCTTTTTTTGCAGGAATTTCTGGGCATTCTGTAAAAGACTCCCCCAGCTGGACATAGGAGCGGTAACTCCTCGTCCCAAAAAGCTTAATGCGCTCTCCACCATGATGGAGGACGCGATAGCCGCCGTGGATGCCGTAATAATGGTAGGAAGAATCCCGGGAAAAATATGGCTAAAGAGGATACGCAATGGAAAAATTCCCAGAAAGCGTGCATAGAGAACATATTCCCGCTCCTTTAGACTTAAGACTTCTCCTCGAATGATTCTTGCTGTTTCCATCCAGCTTAATAGCCCGATTACCATAACAAGAGAAAACAGACCTCTTCCGAAAACCATACCGAAAACCATTACCAATATCATCCAGGGAATGGAAGAAAGAACGTCTACAAGCCGCATAAAGAAGAAGTCTGCCACTCCTCCGAAATAGCCGGAAAGGAGTCCAATCATGACACCCAGTCCGATACTCATCGCCATAGACAAAAAACCGACCATAAGTGAAACTCTTCCTCCGTAAAGAACCCTGGCAAAATAGTCTCTGCCCACCTCATCCGTTCCGAAAAAGTGTTGTATAGAGGGCTTTGCCAGACTATGAATCACATCCAATCCCTCCGGATCCAAGGGAAGAAGGGTAAGACCAAAGCCAAAAATACTGAAGCCTATTAAAAATACTGGCTAAAATTCTGTGGGGATGGCTTAAAATTTTATTGATAAACGCTTTACCTCTGCTAGCTTGCATTTTCCTATCCTTCCTTCTTCCAAAGTGAAATTCTCGGGTCAATCAAACAATACAAAATATCCGAGAGTAAATTCCCCAGAATCACCAAGGTACCGGATAGGAGCAAAATCGCCATCACAATAGGATAGTCCAGTGCATCCACCGCTTTCACAAAATAAAGCCCTATCCCTGGCCAGGAAAAAAACAGACTCCGTAATCACCGCCTCTGTCACCAGTAAGGGCAGGGACATGCCCAACTTACTAATCATAGGCAGACAGACATTTCTTGCCACATGATGAAAAAGAATCTCTTTTACTCGCCCCAAAGGCTCTTTGCACCAAAACATAGTCCTGCCTTAGTTCCGACAATGCGGAAGAACGAACATAACGCATTAAATCCGGAAAAAGCAAGCACCAATACACAGTAAGGAAGAAACAGATGATGCAGGAAGTCCGGAATATCCCTTTCCTTCCCGATGGTATGCATTCCTAACAAGGGAAAAAGCTTCCAATGATAGCCAAAAATAGATCAGCATCAAGGCAATCCAGAAGCTGGGCACTGCAAGACCTATGGTGGAAAAAGCTGTCCAAAAAGCTTATCCTGCCATTTTCCCTTTTGACTGGCACTGTAAAGCCCCACCGCCATAGCCAAAAAGTAGGCGGTAAGGTAGGAGGGAAGAACCAAAAAGGATAGTGTTGGGAAATTCGTATCCGTAGATCATCCATAATCCGGGTATGACTAAGGAGAGAGTTGCTGAACTCTCCCCTTAGAATATTTTTAGCCATCGAAAATACTGCACTGGCATGGGATCATTTAAGCCGTATTCTTCTCTTTTTCCTCCCTTTGTGCCTCCGTCATCTTGGAATTGGAAATGGAATCCACCGCATCATAGGGAACTAGATTCATAAGTCCAAAAGGACAAAAGGGTAATCAATAGGAGCAGGGGAATACTTTTGCAAAAATTCTTCTCCCGATATAGAATGCCATTTTTCTTGCCTCTTTTCTACTTGTTCTATTCTTTTGAAAAATAAAGCACATGCTTACTTGCTAAAATACTCACAGCTTTGCTACAGCACTTACTTTCCTGCTTTTTAAACTTATTTAAACTTTAGCTTGGATAAATCTCCAAAGGTATAGATAGGCACAAGCTGAGCTTCTTCCGATCCACATCCTTCTTGGTAACCAGTGTTCTTAAATTGGTACCCAAAGGATGAGTAAATTGCCTCTTCCGTTACCAATCGCTGTACCTTATTATAGATTTCTTTACGTTTCTCCAGATCCAAAGTACTATTTCCCTCTAAACAACTTGTCGATTTCCGTATTGTGGTAATTCATGTTGTTGTCCTTCTCGAGGAGAAAAGAATGGCGAAGGTATCCGGATCGGAGCCCATCACATAGCCTCCCAGGAAAATGTCATAGTCTTTATTCTCCAAGTCCTTGGTAGCTTTGTAGTAAGCCGCATCTGCCAGGCTCGCCAATTCCACCTCCACACCTACAGCCTTACATTCTGCCTGAATCGCCAGAGCTTCTCTTTCTAAAATAGGAGTATTGGCCGGATAGAGTAAAGTCAACTTCTTAGGACCATTCTTTACCTCTTCCTTGGCTTTCTCCAAGTCCTGATCCCACTTCTCCACATCCTCGCTGTAGAACTGGTTATCATAGGGCAGGAAGGAATAGCCTAAAATGATAGTAATCCGGATCTCCGTAAGCCGCCTTCATAATTTCCTCTCTGTTTAAGGCATGGAAAATGCCGGAACGGAAGGTCTTATCCTGCATATTGTCGGAAGCGGTATTCAAACGAATATAGGGCACACGACCTTCACTATAATTGTATAGGGTGAAGGCATCATTTTCCCGATAAGGCTCAATCATATCCGGAGACAATACCATGGCCTCCGCCTCACCGTTCTGCATAGCCAAAGTAGCGGTATCTCCCTTGTCAATTACCCGATAAATCAAGGTATCAATATAAGGTTTTTCCCTTGGCATAGTTGGGGTTTGCCTTAAACTTCAAGTACTCTCCGGTCTTATACTCCTCCAGCACATAGGGACCTGCACCCACCACCTTATCTTCTAATAAGGAAACATCCGTATTTTCCTTACCTTCAAAGATATGCTTAGGAATAATGCTGACCCTCATCGGAAAGCATCTCCATAGCACTGGCGGAAACAGAGGGGAGCTTAAAAAGAACGCTTAAATCATCCTGCTTTTCCACACTGATGGGCTTATCCCCGATATAAAGATTCTTTGTCAGGCTGTTGATGGTTTCATAGGTGAAGACAATGTCTTCCGCAGTTAAAGCCTCGTCATCACTCCACTTTAAATCCGGCTTTAGCTTCATGGTAAGAGTCAGACCATCCTGAGAGGCCTCCATGCTCTCCGCCAGAATATAATCCACAGTTCCGTCTCCGTAAATATGGTAAGCAGGGGCATAGGCTGCATGGCAGGTCATAAGACCGTAGCGGTCATCTGCTGTTAAAAGGATTCAGGGTATTTCCCGGGTCACCGTCAATGATGTAGGGTGAAACTGTCCTTCTGTCCGGAAGTGCTTGCCTCTGCCTCATTCTCTCCGGCGGTAGAATCCTTCTGCTCTTGCGCCTTTTCTGTAGATGCTCCTGTTCCCTTATCTTCCGCCTTGCTTCCGCCGCAGGCTACCAGGGGCTGCGGACAAGAGTAGCAAGGGAAGTAGCTAGCCAAGTTTTTCACTTTTCTCCTCCTTCTGTACTGTTTCTCTTTCTTCCGAGATTTTTTTCTATATAACTGGGAAAAATGTCGGTTTTTCGAAAATCAAAACGGTATTTTTATGATAATTTTTATTTTGCCTTCTTTATTATTATACTTTTTCACTAAATTTATTAATACTAAAAATCACTTTTTTTGTTAGTTATTTATAATCATGATAAATATATAGACTTATTAGATTTATAAATAGTGTATAAATCAGCCCTTCATATTCAAAAAAATACAGGCATATTTTTTTACAGACTGTTCTAACATCTTCCACGATAGTCATGAAAACAAACTCTCCCGTGCTTCATCCAACATAAACATTCAAAACAAAAAGATGTAAAAACCATGGCAGCTTTTAGCTTCCTGCAACAATCCGAACTCCCCTAAGGGTAGATTCGCAATGTTACACTCCAAGTTTTTTTACATCTTTAATTTATTTTTGGTTTAGATTAATTGGTCTTTTAAAGCAATTTGGCTTTATAGCAAATTTACTTTTTAATACTGTTCTTTTTATGCAGTAGGAACGATAATCTCTACACGTCTGTTCTGATGTCTTCCCTCTGCGGTATCGTTGGTGGCAACAGGACGACTTTCCCCGTAGCCGTGGGTGGTGATTTCCGCTGTTACTCCCTGAGAAGCCAGGTAAGTCTTTACGGAGTTGGCACGGTTCTCGGAAAGAACCTGATTATGCTCATCCGTATCCATAGAGTCGGTATGTCCGTCAATCTGGAAGGCAGTAATCCCCGCTTCCTTTAGCACCGTCGCCAAATCATTTAAAATCTTCTCCGCATCCGGACGAATATCATATTTATCCACATCGAAAAGCACGCCGGAATCCAAGGTAATCAAAAGGCTGTTAGCCTCCAGGCTGGGTACTGCGGGAACCATGGAAAGCTTTGGCAGCTTTGTAGGCTTCTCTAAAGGCTTAACATCTACAGTCTTTTCGTCATAGCCAAGGGAAATCACTGCCTTTCCCTGTCCATCATTTTTAATGGTTAAACCGGTCTCGCTGTTATAGTAGCTTCCGCTTCCATCCGGCTTTACATCAATGTCAATAGATCCCTGGGTATAGCTGGTGGAATTATCGCTGACCATCATGGTAATGTCCTTCTTCGTGTCTGTGAAGATTCCATTGCCACCTTCGCTAACCTGGAGCGTAATGCCCTGTCTATCATCGGAATACTGTCCGGTACCGTCAGAATTCACCTGTAAGGTGATTCCCTTCTGCTCATCCACATATTGTCCGGAACCATCGGTATTTCTCTGGATGGTAAGCCCTCTCTCCGCATCCACATACTGTCCTGCACCGTTTCCGTCAGTCTGCACGGTAAGACCGTCGGCGCTCATCTGACCGGCTCCTCCTTCTCCCAACTGCATCACACTGTTTCCACGGAAAATCTGATCATTCTCCAGCTTTACAGGGTAACGGTGATACCGGGAACGGAACTTAAGGCTTCTGTCTTGTCCATAGTAATCTTAGCTGCAGGATTTTCAAAAATGCCAAGGCCGTTAATCTCCACTGCCGGAATCGTGGAATCTCTCCCAAAGCATAACCGGGAACAATGAGATCCTTTGCATCGGAAGCTTCTTCCTTTTCGGTTTCCTCTTCCGTTTCCTTCTCCGTTTCTTCTTTTGTTTCCTTTTCTGTCTCTTCCTTTTCTACACTGCTGGGCTCTGCTGCTTTCTTACCGCCACAGGCACTCATCATGATGGCAAATGACAAAGCGATAATAGGATAAATCTTTTTCTTCATACTCTTCCTTTCCTCCTAAAGCTTTTACAAAGCGGAACTCGGTACTATAACACTCTTTTCCTACCGAAAACCGACAAGTTGTCCCAGTAGTGTATCAAAAATACGCGAAAAAGTATATCTATTTAATATTTTTAAAAATTTTTAAAAGTAAAAGAGATATCGTACGCTTTGCGCACGATACTCGTTATGAATAAAAATTTCCTCTTCTTTATCTCAATACGGTTCGTTCCGCATATTTCCCGAAGAAATGATAGCCGGATCCTCCCTCGCTGATGATATCCAAAAGTGCATCCGCCTTAGTCACCTGAATACCTCAAGCATTGTAACGCCTTTTGGTAAAAGGCAATTAGGAAGCATACTTGCTGTGGGTCCCACCACCAGAATCTCTGCATCTTTTTCGCCATGGCCAAAAGTCCCGGCAAAGTATCATTCAAAAATCGTCACTCCGGTAATCACCAGTAAGTCTGCCTCCGGCACACATTCTCCAGCTCTTTCAGGAGGAAGGTAATAGGGCATTTCCCGTTCCTTTAAGGTTCTGCTGTCCTTTTCAAGATGTGAAAATCCGCATTTTCCTGCATAAGCTTTCGAATAATGGGAACCAAGGCCCCTACCACTACGGATTTTCGATATTTCTTTACATCAATTTCATCAAAGGCATCCGCACCAAGTAGAAGCTCATATTCCGGATGTTCTGTTTTGTCCCATACCAGGGTGCTGAGGGCATTTAAGGTGGCAATTCCCAAGGTTCTTCTTAAGATATTCTCTGAGAAAATATCCTCAAGATAGGCTCTAACCCCTCTTCCCCTTAGCTTGCCGGAAAAGGGCATAGCCTTCGCCGAGCTTGACAACATACCGCTTCCGGAATCTCTTTACCGGCGTAAAAGCATAAGCCCCCATGGCCTGTGGACAGCTTCACACGGAGAAAAAGAGACCGAACACCGCCCGTTCCACGGTGATAGTGTCCAAATCCACCGCCTTCTCAATTTCCGTAATACATTCCTTTAGGAAAATATTGCTTCCTTCTATTTTTCTTTTCTTCTTTCATGGTGCCCCTCCTGACAAAACTCTATCTATGAAAAACAAAAAGAGAGCCTATGCAGGCTCCCCTTATAGTTTTTTCAAAAATTACTTGGAAGACTCTTCTGTGCTCTCGGACTCTTCTGCTGCTGCAGTGGTCTCCTTAGCATCCTTCTTGTCATCCTTCTTCTCATCCTTCTTCTCGTCAGCCTTCATAGACTCCTTAGCTGCCTCAGTCTCTACCTTGCTCTCAGCTGCTGCAGTGGTCTCTGCCTTCTTACCGGAACAAGCTACCATTGCAGAGCTGCTGTCATTGCTGCAAGTACGAATAATCCTCTAACCATCTTTCTCATAATAGTCTCCTCTCTTCTGCCAATTGCAGAAAAAACATTTTCTTTTTTGCTTTCAGAAGCTAAAGAACGCGTTTCTGAAAGATGGAGTAGAATACTCCTATGCTTTTTTAAAAACAAGATTTTTATTCATTTTAAAAAAACTTATTAAGAAAATGTTCCAAAAATCTTCTTTGCTGTTTGTAGAAAAATACAAATTTTCGATTCTATCCTTTTTAGAAACATACACACTATCATTTTATATTCCAATATTGGAATATATTTTTATTTATTATTATTTTGTTCCCATTTCGGAATAAAAATTGCTTTGTTCTATATTTTGCGCTAATATTGGAATATTATATAATGGAGGTGATTGCATTGGTTAAAAAGAAAAGAATACTTGCATCGTCTGATTCAATGGAAGGATGAACAGCTCATCAAAGTTGTCACCGGTATCCGCCATTGCGGAAAATCCACAATGCTTATGCAGTACCAAGAATGGTTAAAAGCTAATAATATTTCCGATGAACAAATTATTTCCATCAATTTTGAAGATTTGGAATATGAAGAGCTGCAGGACTATCAAAAGCTCTATGACTATCTTAAACATCGCTTATGTAAAGGGAAGATGACTTACATCTTTTTAGATGAAATTCAGAAGGTCCCATCCTTTGAAAAAGTCGTAGATAGTCTATATATAAAAGCTGATGTGGACATCTATATCAGCGGTTCCAATGCTTATATGCTTTCCGGAGATCTGGCTACACTATTAACCGGTCGATATGTCGAAATCAAAAATGCTTCCTCTATCCTTCAAAGAATTTCTTGAAATTTGCAAAATGGATCAAGAGCGAGGTCTGACAGAATATGTGCGGGTTGGGGGACTTCCCTATATAGCCACAATGGAACGCACGCAGGAAAAACTCGAAACTTATCTGGAGGTATCTACAATACAGTCATTGTAAAAGATATTGAAGATCGGCAAGCGAGGAAAGAAAAGAGTCCGGAGAAAAGGAAAATCTCAGATATCTTTCTACTAAAAACCATCGCAAAATATCTGTCCGGTGTTATCGGAAATCCGATATCTGTCCGGAGCATTACTGATTATCTGAGTTCAAATGGAAGGAAAATCTCACCCTAACACTGTGAGTGATTATGTTGAGGCTCTTACAGAGTCCTTTATTTTCTATTCTGCAGAACGTTTCGACATCGTTGGAAAACAGCTTCTGAAAGCTAATCGAAAGCTATATATTGTAGATTTAGGTTTGCGAAACTTTATCTTGCCTCGTAGCCAATACGATCTTGGATTTTTGCTGGAAAATATCGTCTATTTTGAGCTCCTGCGTCGAGGGTACCGTGTGATGATTGGAAAGCTTGGTAATACTGAGGTTGATTTCGTTGCAGAAAAACAGGGAGCCTATACCTACTTCCGGGTCACCGCTGATATGACCGCAAAAAGAAACCTTTGACCGAGAACTGAAACCACTGACCAATATCCGTGATAACTACAAAAAGTCATTTTAACCGGTGACCGATTAACTATTGGAAACTACAACGGTATTCAGGTCAAGAATCTATCTGATTGGCTCTTAGATAAAGAGTAGGGTTGGAATCGGGATTGGAATTGTACGAGCGACCAGCAAGATGCCCTTTGGCATCTTGCCGCGAGTAGTTGCGAGCCTCAGGCGAGCAACTCCATGAGTTCCACAGGGATAAGAAAAGACTCCCCAAAACTTGGAGAGTCCCAT